>Ga0364878_1006_pt1 | contig 93399 bp, 81 predicted proteins | sample SorcelJu500001C6_5_FD_206932 | JGI IMG/M metagenome (GOLD analysis project Ga0364878, IMG submission 206932) | Enriched cells from Trout Bog Lake Hypolimnion, Wisconsin, USA - BchlTB.July30.5000.01.C6 | ecosystem: Environmental > Aquatic > Freshwater > Lake > Hypolimnion/Profundal zone | place...
CAAGGAAATCGCCATTAAATTTGTTGGATCTTTCAAGGAAAAGAACAAGGCGTAAGAGACAGTTTTTCAAGCAATTATTAACAGTCCCGTAATACATGCCTACATTAAAGGATATACGTGTACGAATCAAGGGGGTAAAGTCTACACAGCAGGTTACCAAGGCAATGAAGATGGTGGCCGCTGCAAAGTTGAGAAAGGCTCAGGAACGGGCTATCATGGCCCGTCCTTATGCCGCGAAGCTTAAGGATATGCTTGGCTCACTTTCTGTAAAGGTAGATACTTCGCTCAACCCTTTGCTTTCAGTTCGTTCAGAGGTCAACAAGGTTCTTGTGATTCTTGTTACTGCCGATCGTGGTTTGTGCGGTGCATTTAATACCAATGTTATAAAGCTTGCGCACAAGATCATTCATGAGGATTATGCAGCTCTCCACAGCAAGGGTGGCGTCAGCATGATTTGTGCCGGTTCTCGGGGGTTTGATTTTTTCAGGAAAAGAGAGTACAAGATTGTGAAGGGTTACTCTGCTGTTTTCCAGAACCTTGATTTCGGAACGGCAAAAGAGATTGCCGAGATAGCATCTGGTATGTATCTGCGTGGTGAGGTTGACCGGGTGGTTGTTGCCTATAATGAGTTCAAATCGGTGCTTGCCCCGAATCTGAAGTCGGAGGTGATTCTTCCTATTGCTCCTGAAACTTCCGGTAAGGAGAGCCGCAGTGATTATATTTATGAGCCTTCTCCTTCAGCGATTATTGATGTTTTGGTGCCCAAGCATCTTAATACCCAGATATGGCGAATGCTGCTCGAATCAAATGCTGCAGAACAGGCTGCCCGTATGTCGGCGATGGATTCGGCAACTGAGAATGCCAAAGAGCTTATGCGGACACTCAACATCAGTTACAACAGGGCAAGGCAGGCCGCGATTACTACTGAGCTGAGCGAAATTGTTTCTGGAGCTGATGCATTGTCAAACTAACAGCCGTTTTTCAGAGATATGTATGACATTAAGCGCCTGCAAGGGCGCTTTTTTTGTGCTCTTGTTGCGGCAACAGAAGCGACGGGTATGCAACTCATGCCTGAAATGATTTATATTGCAGGCTACTAATTGTGAGTGTTCAGTCTCTTTTCATATTTCAAGTAAGGCGTGGGCGGGAGCATGAAGATATACAAGTTTGGAGGTACCTCCCTTGGGACGGCTGGGCGTATTAAAAAGGTGGCTGATATCATTGCTGGTGCATTAGATGAGGGTAAAATTATTGTTGTTGTGTCGGCCATTCATCGTGTTACCGATCTTTTACTTGAATCAGCCACAAAAGCCTGTAGTGGCGATAGCAGTTATCGCACTATTCTTGATGAGCTTGACCACCTGCATTTCTCTATAGCTGGTGAGCTTTTTTCTGGAGTCTCTCTTGATGATGTCAGCGAGGCAATACGAACAGAACTTTCTTCCCTTACTAATATTGTGCAGGGCATTTTTTTACTGAAAGAACTTTCAGAGAAAAGCCTTGCGCTTGTGCTGAGTTTTGGTGAGCGTCTTTCCGCCCGAATAGTCAGTCGATATCTGCAGGAGCGGCTTATAGCATCCTTCCTGCTTGATGCTTGCGACTTGATTGTTACCGATGCCAATTATGCTGATGCACGGGTTGACATGTATGCCTCTGAACTTCAGATCAGAAAGCGTCTTGCTGTTTTTGATGGTGTTCCGGTTGTGACAGGATTTATTGCTGCTGCGCCGGATGGCTCGGTAACGACTCTTGGGCGTGGAGGCTCTGATTATACAGCATCAATTCTTGGCGCGGCGCTCAATGTTTTGGAAATCTGGATATGGACTGATGTTGACGGTTTTTTCAGTGCGGATCCCAAACGAGTTCGTGACGCGCAGATTTTGCCCTATATCAGTTATTCGGAAGCGATGGAGCTCTCCCATGCCGGTGCCAGAGTTTTGCATCCTCTTGCTGTTCAGCCGGCAATGAAAGCCGGTATTCCTGTCTTGATCAAAAACTCTTTCAACCCTGCAGCACAAGGTACGCGCATAGAAAGGGTTAGGCCGTTGGAGCAGAATCAGCCTCTGCCGGTAACCGGTCTAACTTCCATCAACAGCGTTGTTCTTCTGAATATGTCGGGAAGCGGAATGGTTGGTGTTCCAGGTATTGCGTCGCGTCTTTTCAGTTGCCTTGCACGGCACAGGATTAATGTCATTTTCATATCACAGGCATCATCTGAACAGTCGATTACTCTTGCCATCAACCCTGTGCAGGCTGCAAAAGCAAAAACAACACTGGAGGAGGAGTTTGTCGGGGAAATTGGATCTCGCCAGATAGAACCTCTCGTGATTCGCCGAAATCTGGCCATGATTGCTGTGGTTGGCAATAATATGTCAGGTCACCCTGGTGTTTCTGCCCAGTTGTTTGAAACGCTTGGCAAAAATGGTATTAATGTGATTGCTGTTGCGCAGGGAGCCAATGAAATGAATATTTCTCTTGTGATTGACAGTCATGATGAGGATAAGGCTCTGAACTGTATTCACGAATCATTTTTCCTTTCACAGCGAAAAGTACATCTCTTTATTACAGGCACTGGCACTATTGCAAAAAGCCTGATTGCTCAGATAAATGCACATCGTCTCAATCTGCAAAAGGACAATGATCTTGATGTTGTGGTATGCGGGATAGCCAACACGGGGAAGATTGCGCTTGACGATAATGGCATTAACCTTCAGCATTGGCAGGAAGCCCTTGTGCCGAGAGTTGATCACCATGGCATTGGAGGTTACCTCCAACTTATCAGGGGAAAAAACCTTCACAATACCATTTTTGTGGACTGTACCGCCAGTTCAAAGGTTGCTGAACTGTATCCTGAGCTGCTGCTTGCCAATATTTCTGTGGTGACGGCAAACAAGCTTGGTATGGCTGGTTCCTGGCCGCTGTACAGGAGTATAATGGATGCACAGCGGAAAAGTAATGCCCGTTTTCTCTATGAAACCAATGTTGGTGCTGGATTGCCAATCATAAACACCCTGAATGATCTGAAAAATAGTGGGGACAAGATTATCTCTATTGAGGGAGTTCTTTCCGGAACGTTGAGCTTTATTTTTAATGAACTGCGTAAGGGCGGCAGATTCAGCGACATTGTCCGTCGTGCGAAAGAGGCTGGCTATACTGAACCTGATCCACGGGATGATCTTTCAGGCGCTGATTTTGCGAGAAAGTTCCTGATTCTTGGTCGAGAACTTGGCTATACGCTCGAGTATGGTGATGTTGTCTGCGAGAGTCTGGTTCCTCCGGAGTATCGTGGTGAGATGCCTGTTGCCGAGTTTCTTGATTGTTTATCAAGTGTTGACGAATGGTATGCTCATGAAACAGAAAAGGCTACAGCGGCAGGAATGACTATCGCCTATGCTGGTGAGATCAGGGACGGAAAGGCAAGTATCGGCGTCAAAAGGGTTTCTCTTGGCAGTCCTATTGCTGGTCTGAGCGGGTCGGAAAATATGGTGGTTTTTACGACGGAACGCTATCGGCTAACTCCTCTTGTTGTTCGTGGTCCGGGCGCAGGAGGGGAGGTCACGGCAGGTGGTGTTTTTGCCGACATCCTTCGTATTGCAAGTTATCTTGTTTGAGGAAAGTAATCTATGCGCCTTGAAATTATTTCTGTTGGGGATGAACTGCTTAAGGGACATCGGGTCAATACCAATGCCGCTTTTATTGCAAGGGCTTTTGCCGGTATAGGAATGCCTGTTGGAAGAGTCGTTGTATGCTCTGATCTTGAACATGAGATTGTTTCGGTGTTTGCTGAATCGCTTGAGCGGGCAGATATTGTTCTTGTAACGGGAGGTCTTGGTCCGACCAGAGATGACCGCACTAAAAAAGCGGTGCAACAGCTTCTCGAGCGCGGGGTTGAGCTGAGCCAGGAGGCATACCAGAATCTTGCTGGACGGATAAAAAAACGGGGATTGGCGATGTCGGCTTTACTCCGTGATCAAGCTATGGTGATAGAAGGCTCTTACGTTATTCCCAACACAAAAGGAACGGCAGCAGGCATGATTATTGCCTGTGGGGAGCGGTTTCATCACCACTCCCTGGTGCTTATGCCAGGTGTGCCTTCCGAAATGAAAGCTATGATGGAGCTTACGGTTATCCCTTATTTCGCGGTACTTTCTGATACTGTTCTCCGTCATACACCTATAAAAACACTGGGTATCGGTGAATCGACGCTGGCGGACATGATTGTTGATGTTGAGGATCATCTTCCTGAGGGAACGACTTTGGCTTATCTGCCTCATGCGACCGGTGTTAACCTGATGATCAGTACTCTTGGCCGTGATAGGGAAATGGTTGATCGTGATAACCGCGCCGTGGTTGATGCCATTGTTCGAAGGGCAGACAAGTTTATCTATGCAACCAGCGAGGTGACTCTTGAAGAGACGATTGGCTCAATGCTTGTTTCTGGAGGGCAGCGTGTTGCAGTTGCTGAATCCTGTACTGGTGGTCTTCTTGCAAGTCGCCTGACCGATGTGCCTGGTTCATCGTCTTATTTTCTTCAGGGTTTTGTGGTGTACAGTAATGAGGCAAAGCACAGTGCTCTTGGGGTGCCAGAAGAGACAATCAAAAGGTTCGGTGCGGTGAGTGAAGAGGTAGCCCGAGCCATGGCAAGCGGATGCCTTGAAAGAAGCGGGGCGGATGTTGCTGTTGCGACAACAGGTATTGCCGGACCGTCTGGAGGTTCTCCTGAAAAACCTGTTGGTACCCTTTGTTTGGCGATTGCAAGAAAAAATTCAGATGATGTGTTCTCCAGAACACTTTTTATGCTGGGGGATCGTGCACAGAACAAGCTTCGTTTCAGTGAGGCTGCTCTTCGTGAACTTTGGGAAATTCTGAGATGCGGCTGATCGTGATTGCTCTGCACAGAGTTGTGTTGCCATGCGAAACGTTTATTCTCATGTTTATAAAGAAAGGCGGGCTCTTTTATTGATACATTGATGTTATGATAAGTGGTGGCCCTTTATGAAAAGTGTATTGTTCTCTGTATAGTCTATGGCAAGAATTGCAAGATTACCTGATATAGTTGCGAATAAAATTTCTGCAGGTGAGGTCGTTCAGCGTCCAGCATCGGTTGTCAAGGAACTTCTTGAAAATTCCATTGATGCTGGTGCCGATAAAATAACCGTTGTTATCAAAGATGCTGGAAAGGAGCTGATTCGGATTGTCGATAATGGTGCCGGGATGTTGAGGGAAGATGCTCTTTTGAGTGTTGAGCGCTTTGCAACCAGTAAAATTACGGTGGTAGAGGATCTGGACGCACTGCAAAGCCTTGGTTTCAGGGGAGAAGCGCTTGCAAGTATCTCTTCTGTCTCTCATTTCGAGCTGAAAACCCGTACTGCTCAAGAGACGCTTGGTTTGAGGCTTCGGTACGAAGGAGGTGTTCTGGCTGAAGAGTCCGGGGTTCAAGGAGAGCAGGGAACGACCATTAGTGTCAGGAACCTTTTCTACAATGTTCCTGCCCGCAGGAAGTTTCTGAAATCCAACGCTACAGAGTATCATCATATTTTCGAAATTGTCAAGTCTTTTGTGTTGGCATATCCGGAAATTGAGTGGCGAATGTATAGTGATGATGAGGAGCTTTTTCATGTAAAAAGGCCGGATATTCTGGAGCGCCTCAATATTTTTTATGGTGATGATTTTGCGGTGAGCATGATTGAGCTTTCCGAAGAAAATGATTACCTCTCTATCAGGGGATTTCTTGGCAAGCCTGCTATGCAGAAACGGCGGAAGCTGGAGCAGTATTTTTTTGTCAATCGGCGACTTGTTCAAAATCGGATGCTTTCACAGGCTGTTCAGCAGGCTTATGGTGACCTGCTTGTTGAGCGTCAGGCTCCTTTTGCGCTGCTTTTTCTTGGTATTGATCCTTCCCGTATTGATGTGAATGTCCATCCCGCAAAGCTTGAGATCAGGTTTGATGATGAGCGCAATGTGCGTGCCATGTTTTATCCGGTTCTCAAGCGAGCTATTCAGTTGCACGATTTTTCTCCTGACCTGTCAGTCACCGAAAACGACTCATTACGTTCCGGTTTGCATCAGCCAGCAGCGGCCAGAAAATTTTCTTTCACGGATATACCCTATCACACGGCCACAACGGGTGATCTTTATGCTAATTATAAGGAAGGCGCGTTTCCTGAGCATTCCGCACCACAACAATCCTCGTTGTATCAGACAGGAATGCTTCCGCCTCAGCCAACGACAGGATACGCTTTGCCGAGACGTGAGTTGCGCGAAGGGGATGACGGGCTCTCATCTCTTCTGCTTTCTTCTTTTCATGAAGACGATGGTGTTCCAAACCCGAACGATAGTGAACCGAAAATCTGGCAGTTGCATAACAAGTATCTGATATGCCAGATCAAGACGGGATTGATGATCATTGATCAGCATGTTGCGCATGAGCGTGTGTTGTACGAACGTGCTGTTGATGTTATGCACCAGAACGTACCGAACTCTCAGCAACTGCTTTTTCCCCAGAAAATTGAGTTCCGACCGTGGGAGTATGAGGTTTTTGAGGAGATCCGTGAAGATCTTTATCGGCTTGGTTTTAATGTAAGGTTGTTTGGTAACAGAACGGTTATGATTGATGGTGTTCCCCAAGATGTCAAGTCTGGTACTGAAGTCACGATTTTGCAGGATATGATTGCTGAATATCAGGACAATGCCTCAAAACTCAAGCTTGAAAAGCGTGATAATCTTGCGAAATCTTATTCGTGCCGCAATGCCATAATGGCTGGACAGAAACTTTCCCTTAAAGAGATGCGATCATTGATCGACAATCTTTTTGCCACCCGCGAACCTTATTCATGCCCGCATGGTAGACCGGTTATTATCAAGCTTTCACTTGATCAACTCGACAAGATGTTTGGAAGAAAATAACAAGGTGATTGCAAGTTTGTTCAAAAGTACTAAATTCCCCATTGCGCCCTTGTAGCTCAGTGGATAGAGCAACAGTTTCCTAAACTGTAGGTCGGCGGTTCGAGTCTGCCCGAGGGCACTTTTCTTTAGGTTGTCAGCTTTTTTCCCCTTCTTTTTTCTTTCTTGTCGTTCAACGCAGCAACTCAAAAGTATGAAGCTGGTCAGAATTATATTCATTGTTTTGTTGCTGCTCTTTGTCGCAGATGTCGGGCGATATTTTTTTTATCCGGATGTTCAAAGGCTTGTAGACGAAAATCCTGCAAAAACAGCTTTTATGGAGTACCGTGAGGCCGAGTGGCAACGGGAAGGGCGCAATGATAAAAAAATAGAGCAGAAATGGGTTTCGCTGCGAAATGTTTCCCAGAACCTCATTAAGGCGGTTCTGATTAGTGAGGATGACAAGTTCTGGCAGCATGAGGGTTTTGATTATCAGGCGATCGAGCGAGCACTGGAGAAAAACATTTTGGCAAAGAAATTCAAGATGGGTGGCAGTACAATCAGCCAGCAACTTGCCAAGAATCTTTATCTTTCACCCACCAAAAATCCGGTACGTAAAATCAAGGAAGCTATTCTTACCTGGAGACTTGAAAAAACACTTTCCAAACGCAGGATACTTGAGCTCTATGTCAATGTTGCTGAATGGGGTGATGGTATTTTTGGCATTGGACAGGCCGCTCGTCATTATTACGGTATCAGTCCGGCAAAACTTTCTGCAAAACAGGCATCAAAACTTGCGGCTATACTTCCCAATCCGATTTTGTTTTCTCCGACAGGTTCGTCCCGCTATGTTCGTAATCGCTCAAGCCTCATCTATGCCATTATGCGGAAGAGGGGTATCGTTGTTCAAGACTACAAGGAGGTTATGGCCTTGACGCCGGATACAACTGCGGTTGATTCGGTTGTCATTGGAGTGCCCCAGTACCTGCTTGATCAGGCAATCAAAGCAGACAGTACATCCGGCAAGGTGCCTGAAAGTGATGGTGCTGCCACTCCTCCTGAAACACCGGCGGCTAAAGGAAGTACTGGCGCTCCCTGATGGCATTGCTTTATGAGCGCCCAGCACTCTATGCGTTACTTACTCTTTTTCAAACAATGACTTGTCCACTCCGCAGACAGGACAGATCCAGTCTTCGGGAAGATCTTCAAAAGGAGTTCCCGGTGCAATACCACCGTCAGGATCGCCGACTTCAGGATCATAGACATAGCCGCAAGGTACACAAACCCATTTTTCCATAGTTGAATTTCCCTTTAAATTAAAAAGCCCTTACAGTTGTAACTGATGCAATATACTCTTTTGAATAGGAATAAGTACCCCATGAGTAACGCAAGATGATTGGTAAAAAGTTTGCCAACTCTTCATGAAAAAAATAATGCATGATTGATGCGAAAATCCTTCTTCTTTATCTCTTCAGGGTGGTAGCGCGAGCTCCGTATTCTTTGAGGCCGTTTCAGGATTTCTTTTTATACTGCAAGCTGTTCATCTTCTAAAAAATGACATTATGACGCCGTATTCTAAATTCGAAAACCATGAATTGATCCTTCGGGATGAACTTGCCATTGATCGCACGATTCTGGCAAATGAAAGAACTCTGCTTGCCTATCTGCGTTCAGGAGTTTCACTGATTATCGCAGGTATTTCCATTATGCACTTTTCTCAAACAGCTTGGTTCTGGGCGGTTGGCCTAGCCTGTATTCCTGTCGGTCTTGTTACAGGAATTTTCGGCGTGTTTCGATACCAATTGATCAACAAGTCTGTCAGCTCCGTTCGAAAGCAGCTCACAAAGATGACAAATGGAGAGTGAGTTGCCAAAGAATCTGCATGTCAATAATTGAATGCTTTGGCAGGAAATTGAAGCTGTTGTGCTGAATGTGTCCTTGATGAACTGTTATGCGTTATCCCCTCTTATAAGATATGATTTCTTATCCTGTTCAGGAAAATGGAGCAAGCATGAACCATGTTTCCTCTTTTGATGTCATATCCGATGTTGTGCTTTACGACACTCTTCGCAAGGTTTTTGGCTTTCGTGAGTTTCGTCCTAATCAGGAACAAATTGTTCGGGCAATTCTTGCCGGTCAAGATGTTTTGGCTGTCATGCCTACTGGTGGTGGCAAGTCACTCTGCTATCAGCTTCCAGCCGTACTTTTGCCAGGAACCTGTATGGTGATCAGCCCACTCATAGCTCTCATGAAAGATCAGGTCGACAGCGCACGGGCCAACGGTATTCGTGCAGCTTTCCTCAATAGCTCTCAGTTGCCTGATGAACGTAACGAAGTAATGCGCGATTTGTGTGCAAATACTCTTGACCTGCTCTATGTCGCTCCGGAACGTTTTATTCTCGAACATTTTAGAGAGATGCTGGGACGGGTACAGATCAGTATGGCGGCGATTGATGAGGCACACTGTATATCAGAATGGGGACACGATTTTCGTCCTGATTATCTTTCGCTTTCTTCTCTGGTTCCTCTTTTCCCAAACCTTCCGGTTGCAGCGTTTACCGCAACAGCAACACATCGGGTACAGCAGGATATTCTTGACAAACTTGCGCTGCGTGCCCCTCTTTTCGTCAGAGCGTCATTCGACCGTCCGAACCTTTTCTATGATGTCCGTTTCAAGGATAGCCCTGATTCCCAGCTCATCACGTTGCTTAAACACAACCAGGGCAAAGCTGGCATTATCTATCGCACCAGTCGAAAAAGTGTCAGCAACACTGCGGCCATGCTGCAGGCGAAAGGGTTTCGCGCGCTTCCATACCATGCTGGCCTCAGTGATGCTGAGCGCCAGCACAACCAGGATGCTTTCATTCGGGATGAAGTGGATGTCATTGTTGCTACCATAGCATTTGGTATGGGTATCGATAAATCCAACATCCGGTTTGTCATTCATGCGGACTTGCCGAAAAGCATTGAGCATTATTACCAGGAGACCGGCAGAGCAGGTCGAGATGGAGAGCCAGCGCAATGCACGCTTCTTTTTGCACAGGGAGATATTCCCAAAGTGCGCTTTTTTATCGACACCATGCTTGATGATGCTGAACGGAGTAAGGCGCTTGGAGCTTTTGCGAAAGTGATTGCCTTTGCCAGCAACTCGGTTTGTCGGCGGCGAACGTTGCTTGATTATTTCGGGGAGCATTATCCGCACGATACGTGCAATGCTTGTGACATCTGTCTTGGCAGCCGCGAAGTGGTTGACGGTACCCGTGAAGCACAAATGCTGCTTTCAGCCATTGTCCGTACTGAAGAGCGGTTCGGCGCCACGCATATCGTGGATATTGTTACTGGCAGCACCAACAAAAAAATCCGCGATTTTGGCCACGATCGTCTTAAAACGTACGGAGTGGGTAAAGAACACGAGAAAAAATATTGGCGACAGCTTATTGATGAACTTCTTGCACAAAAAGTCATTGCGAAGTCGGAAGGGCTTTATCCAACGCTTGTTCTTCTCCCGAAGGCAATTCAGCTTTTAAAGGGTGAAGAGCGCATTGAAATGGTGCGTTTTCTTGAAAAGACAACATCAAAACCATCACAGAGACCGTCGGATATTGTCGCAGCGCCGTACAACAGGGAGCTTTTCGAACTCCTTAGAGCACTCCGCAAGCAGATAGCCGATGAGCAGGGAGTTCCTCCCTATGTTATCTTTTCAGATCGCACCCTTCATGACATGGCTACGCTTTACCCCCGTAGTGCCGAGACCCTGCTGACTGTTTCCGGAGTTGGTGAAGTAAAGCTGCAACGCTATGGTCGACAGTTTCTTTCTCTTATCGACCGCTTTTGCAGCGACCACCCATCACGCGTCAGTCTGGCCACTACGGACTGAAGGTTTGACACTCTTTGGTGTAAAAAACGTTAACTTACTTTTTAATAATTCTTTATGTCCTGCATAACTCATACCGTACAGCTCTGCTATGGAAATACTTTATTTCAATAAAATTCTTCCAATACTGGTCCTCCCGTTGGGTTTTACTCTTTTGTGTCTGCTCGTGGGTCTTGCTTTTCGCAAAAGGTTGTTGTTATGGTATGCAGCTTTGTTCCTGTGGGCATTCAGTATGCCAGTGGTGGCTAATGGTTTAATGAGTTTCGCTGAGGGGGGAACGAGTCGGATTCCTGTACGTTTGGTAGGGAAGGCTGATGCTATTGTGGTGTTGAGCGGTATGATTCGGCGGATTGATGGTGCTCCATTGGGTGAATGGAATGATGCTGTTAATCGTTTCGAAGGTGGTATCGATCTTTTTAAGGCGGGAAAAGCGCCTGTGATGGTGTTTACCAGGGGGCAGATGCCTTGGCAAGCGTCTGCAATTTCTGAGGGTGATGTGCTGAAAAAGCGGGCTGTGCTGCTCGGAGTGCCACAGACAGCGATTCGTTTGACAGAAAAGGTTGGCAATACTGCTGATGAAGCGGTTGCCACCGGAAAGTTACTGGGCGTTTCAAAGGGGAAAACAAGAATTATTCTTGTCACCAGCGCCTACCATACACGCAGGGCAGTTCTGTTATTTGAGCAGGCTGGTTTTGAGGTTATCCCTTTTCGGGTGGATTATCAGCTTATTGATAATGCAGGCTCAACCGTGTTGCGTTTTTTGCCAAGTGCAGAGGCACTTGCACAGTCAGAGAAAGCGTTGCGCGAGATGATAGGCTGGCTTTTTTATTGGGGGCGGTGGCAGTTTGTAAAATAGGGTGCAGTTGTTACATTTCTTTTGATAAGAATGGCGAGCGCGTCATTATCTTGTTTTTCCGCTTTGGCACAAGAGTGTGTTTGAATGGATGGGCTTGAGTGTTTCCGCTGGTATGCTGAAGCTTGTGTTTTTTTGAGAGTATTATCCTGGTTTGGGGCGAAGTCACTATCTTTCCTGATCTACTTGCAAGGTGTATAGTTCAGCCTTTTTCTGGTCATGTAGCTCATCAAGCGGTATGGTCTGTGGAAAGGTATTTTCTTTGTTTCTGATGCAATGGATGGAAGAGAGGGGACGAAAAAGTACTTGATTTTTTATTGCTGCTTCAGGCAGAAACAGCCAAGGAGTTTTTTGTGGAACATAGAGAGTATGCCTCCGTGCGCGATATTTTCAGCTTGCCTGTAATTGTGGCTGCGCTGGGTTATTTTGTGGATATCTATGATCTGGTGCTGTTCAGCATCGTCAGGGTTCCGAGTCTGAAATCGTTTGGGCTCTCCGGGAAGGAATTGATTGATTTTGGGGTCTATCTGCTTAATATGCAGATGATTGGCATGCTTGTTGGGGGTATTCTTTGGGGTTGGCTTGGCGATAAAAAGGGCCGCCTGAAAATTATGTTTGCCTCCATTCTGCTCTACTCTTTTGCCAATATTGCCAATGGCTTTGTATCGTCACTTTCTGCTTATGCAGCCTTGCGATTTATTGCAGGGGTTGGTCTTGCCGGCGAACTTGGTGCAGGGATAACACTGGTATCTGAAGTACTGCATACACGGATCCGTGGTTATGGTACCATGCTTGTTGCCTCTGTTGGTGTTTCGGGAGCTATTATTGCCAACATGGTCGCCAATACGTATGAATGGCATAATGCCTTTTTTATTGGGGGAGGTCTCGGACTTTTGTTGCTTATAGCACGAGTTAAAGTTGCTGAGTCGGGGATGTTTCAGGCTATGGAGGAAAAAGCCGGAGTCAGTCGGGGGAACATGTTGGCGTTGTTTACTGACTGGAACCGTTTTTTCCGCTATCTCAACTCGATCATGATTGGGGTGCCGATCTGGTTTATTGTTGGTGTTCTCATCACCTTTTCGCCTGAATTTGGCGTGGAGCTCGGTATTACTGGGCCAGTTTCTGCTGGAAATGCGGTCATGTACTGTTATCTCGGTCTTGTATTTGGTGATCTTTCCAGCGGTCTGTTGAGTCAGTTATTGCAGAGCAGGAAAAAAGTTATTCTGTTGTTCCTGTTTTTGGCTGTAGGGGCGGTAGCGCTCTATTTCATGGAGGGGCGCCAGAGTCCCCAATTTTTTTATATCGTTTGTGCTCTCCTTGGGTTTTCGGGTGGTTATTGGGCTATTTTTGTTACTGTTGCAGCGGAACAGTTCGGCACCAACCTTCGTGCAACTGTTGCCACTACGGTGCCGAACCTTGTTCGTGGCATGGTTGTACCAATTACAATGCTGTTTCATTTTTTTCAAAAAATGTTGGGGATGGAATCAGGGGCCTTATTGGTTGGTGCTCTTTGCATGACGGCCGCTTTTTTATCACTGACAGGGCTTGAAGAGACTTTTCACAAAGATCTTGATTATTATGAAGAGTTTTTATGAGTCCTTTTCCTGTTTTTATACCTTTTCCATCTCCATTTTCAAAAACTTTCCGGTATAAGAGTGCTCTCTCTGGGCAATATCTTCGGGAGTGCCTTCAGCAATTATTTCTCCGCCTTCAGCCCCTCCTTCCGGTCCGATATCAATAATCCAGTCGCTGTTTTTTATGATATCGAGATTGTGCTCAATGATAATAACGCTGTTCCCTTTGTCAACAAGCTTTCGGAGAACTTCAAGGAGGTGCTGGATATCCTGGAAGTGGAGGCCAGTAGTTGGTTCATCGAGAATGTACAGGGTTTTTCCGGTCTGAATTTTGGAGAGTTCGGCCGATAGTTTGATACGCTGTGCTTCACCACCCGAAAGCATGGGAGATGGTTGGCCGAGCTTCAGGTAGCCCAGACCAACGCTTTGCATGGTCGTGAGAATGCGAAGGATTCGGGGAAAGTCGATAAAGAATTCCGCGGCTTCAGTGATGGTCATTTCAAGTATATCGGCAATGGATTTGCCACGGTATTTAACCAGCAGTGTTTCGCGGTTATAGCGCTCTCCTTTACAATTTTCGCATTGGACATAGACGTCGGGCAGAAAGTTCATCTCAATTTTTTTTGTTCCTGATCCTTGACAGACCTCGCATCGGCCTCCTTTGACGTTAAAACTGAACCTTCCAGCCTTATAACCCCTTATCTGCGCTTCGGGTATACGGGTAAAGAAGTCGCGGATAAAAGTAAATGCTCCGGTATAGGTTGCAGGGTTTGAGCGAGGTGTTCGGCCGATGGGTGACTGGTCGACATTGACCACTTTGTCAATATGCTGGATTCCTTCAATGCTCTCGTATGGATAGGTCAGCAGTTTAGAGCGGTAAAAATGGCGGGCAAGGATTGGAAATAAGGTTTCGTTGATGATGGTTGATTTCCCCGACCCACTGACCCCGGTAATACTGACGAGTGCACGGAGTGGGATGGTAACATTGATGTTTTTAAGGTTGTTGCCTTTACACCCGTTAAGTCTCAGAAATTGCTGTTTGTCGGTTTCATTTTTTCTTTCACTCTTACAATAAACTTGACGAGTTCCGGAAAGGTATTCTGCAGTCAGTGAGTGGCAGTCAAGGGATGCTGCTGTTCCTTGCGCAATGATATTTCCTCCAAGTGCGCCTGCTCCTGGTCCAAGATCGATAATTTCATCGGCTTCAAGCATCGTTTCCTTGTCGTGTTCGACGACCAATACAGTGTTGCCGAGATCTCTGAGATGTTTTAGCGAAGCAATAAGCTTTTGGTTGTCGCGCTGGTGCAGTCCAATACTTGGCTCGTCAAGGACATAGAGTACACCGCTCAGTTGTGAGCCAAGTTGCGAGGCCAGTCTGATGCGCTGTGCCTCGCCACCTGAAAGTGTTTGTGAGCTTCTGTCAAGAGAGAGGTACCCGAGTCCGACATTCAAAAGAAAATGAAGACGTTTGACAATTTCATACAATACCGGTGTGGCGACAAGGCGCTCTTTTGCAGTCAATTTTTCTGGGAGTGCTGTAAAAAAGGTGAGGGCTTCGGGCAGAGAAAGCGCTTCTGATTCAGCAATATTAAGATCGTTGATTTTGACCAGTAGACTTTCTTTCCGTAGTCTTGCTCCCTTGCATGAAGGACAGGGTTGACGGATCATGTATCCTTCTGCCCATTCCCTCAGTTTTATAGACGTAGCGTTGTTTCTGATTTCTTCAACATAACGGAGTGCTCCGGGAAAAGGTTGCGGATAGATTGTGTCTCGTCCGGAATAGGTGTAATAGACGTCAAAGGTACGATTTCCCGATCCCTCCAGTAAAATTGTAAGAGCCTCTTTTGGGATTTCACCGACAGGAGTATCAAGGGTGAATTTAAACTCTTTTGCGATAGCTTTGATTACCTGCCAGAGGTTTCGCTTTCCAGATTTTCCGAATGGGTCGAGACCACCTTCGTTGAGAGAAAGTGATACATCAGGGAGCATCAGTGCACTTGATAACTGCATGAGTTCTCCTAGCCCGTTGCACTCTGGACAAGCTCCGTAGGGGGAGTTGAAGCTGAAGTGATTCGGTGCAAGCGTATCGACAGGTACGGAACCGTCCGAATAGGCGTAACGCGTACTGAAAGAGATCTCTTTCAAGTTGTTCTCAATCGGATCGCAAATAACTGATGATTTGTGTTCTGATAGTTCAATAGCGAGGCTAATTGCTTTTTTCAGTCGTTCTTCACCGTCTGAAGTGATAGGGAGGCTGTCTACAACCAGTTCAATAGAGTGACTTTTATAGCGTTCAATCTGCATATTTTTTTCCATTTCCCGATATTTTCCGTCAATACGGACTCGGAGAAAACCTTTGAGCAACAGCCGTTCGAAAAGTTCGCGGTAATGGCCTTTGCGCCCCGTTACGAGGGGGGAGAGGATGTGGACTTTTGTTCCGTGTGGTAGTGAAAGAATCGCCGAGCAGATGCTTTGTTCATCTTGTTGTTGTAGCATAGCGCCGGTGATTGGGTCATAGCGCCTTCCTGCTTTGGCGTAGAGCAGGCGGATAAAGTCATGAATTTCGGTGATCGTACCAACTGTTGAGCGGGGTGAGCGGCTGGTACTTTTCTGGTCGATGGAAATGACGGGAGAAAGCCCCTCAATAAAATCTACGTCGGGTCGTTCAATACTTCCAATATATTGCCGGGCATAGGGTGACAGTGTTTCCATAAAACGGCGCTGTCCTTCGGCATAAATGGTGTCGAAAGCAAGGCTTGATTTTCCTGAACCTGACAGGCCAGTAATGACCACAAATTTATTGCGAGGGATATCAAGAGAAATGTTTTTGAGATTGTGTACTCTCGCTCCCCTAATGTTGATATGGCTGAATTCCATATTTTTTATTTTCCATGCTGTTTCTGGCTGTGAAACGGTAACAGTTCATTTTAATCTTGTAGCTGATCAACCGGCAAGTTGTTTACCGGCGATGCATGAGTTAACCGCAAGATCACAGCTATTTTTTTTCTACAAAACTTCCTTTTAAAAACAGGTTTCTGTTTTATATTTGGCCTATTCGTTCAGTTGATTGAAAACGGAATGGACACTATTTTCTTCATGATAATAACGCAATATACAAGCAGAATTCAATATGGAAATTATTTACCAGAAGCAAGCTGAAAAAGGCAAACAATGTCAGGATTGTCAGAGCTTTACTCCAAAAGATACTGATCCTGCTGGCGGTACCTGTTTTGGCAAGGATGTGGTCGCTGAAGGTGGCTGCATGTTTTTTAAGAAAAAAGAGGAGCAGTCATAAGGTTCTTTTTGAATCAGACAGAACTTTCAATGAAAAAGGCGACCCGATGGGGCCGCCTTTTTCATTGAATTCATGAGAATAGGATCAGCCTTTAAGTGCTGCTCTTGCTGCGGCAAGGCGTGCAATCGGCACTCTAAAAGGACTGCATGAGACATAGTTCAGACCCAACTTGTGGCAAAACTCGACTGTTGCAGGATCACCGCCGTGCTCACCGCATATGCCTAACTTAAGTTCTGGTTTGACTGCCCGGCCCTCTTTTGCAGAGATACTCATCAGCCGTCCGACACCATCGATGTCGATGGATTCGAAGGGGTTATGTGGAAAGATATCTTGTTGTTGATAGACCGGCAGGAACTGTCCTGAGTCGTCGCGGCTCATGCCAAGTCCCATTTGGGTAAGATCATTGGTACCGTAGCTGAAGAAGTCGGCAGCGGTGGCAATCTGGTCAGAGGTGATTGCTGCACGTGGTACCTCAATCATTGTGCCTACAAGGTATTTTATTCCTGTTCCCTGTTCGGCAAAGACGCTGCGTGCTGTTTTGTGAATGATTTCACTGGTAATTTCAAGCTCTTTCACCGTACTGATCAGCGGTACCATGATTTCAGGCACAACTTCAAAGCCCTCTTTTTTCAGTCTGCAGGCAGCTTCGATAATTGCTCGGACCTGCATAACCGTGATCTCAGGATGAAGGATGCCAAGGCGGCAGCCGCGGAGTCCAAGCATGGGGTTAAATTCGTGCAGGTCGCCAATACGCCCTTTTACCGATTCAAAAGACTTGCCCATCTTGCTTGCCAGAGCTTTGATTTCGCTGTCGGTGTGCGGCAGAAACTCATGGAGGGGAGGATCAAGAAGCCTGATGGTAACGGGACGTGAACCCATGGCTTTGAAGATGCCATAGAAATCGTCTCTTTGGTAAGGAAGAAGTTTTTCAAGAGCCTTTTTGCGGCCATCGACATCGTCGGCCAGAATCATCTCTCTCATGGCGTCAATACGTTCGCCACCGAAAAACATGTGCTCCGTACGGCATAGGCCGATCCCTTCAGCTCCGAAGGTGATGGCTATTTCAGCCTGGTCTGGCTGGTCTGCATTGGTACGAATATTCAGTTTGCGATATTTATCGGCCCATTCCATAAGCTGCTTGTAAATAGGCCAAGTCTCCGCATCTTCTGGTTTGAGGGTTTGATCAACCAGTACTTCAATGATTTCAGAGTTTTTGGTCGCGACTTTACCTGCAATGACTTCACCAGTGCTTCCATCAATAGAAATGTAGTCACCTTCAGAGAGAACAGTTTCCTTACCGTTTACTCGCATTTCGCCTTTCTGGTAGTCGATATTGAGTGAGCCACATCCTACCACGCAGACTTTACCCATCTGACGGGCGACCAGCGCCGCATGGGATGTCATCCCGCCGCGCTCAGTAAGAATACCTTCAGAGGCGGCCATACCCTTGATATCTTCAGGAGATGTTTCGATGCGGACAAGAATAACCGCTTCACCGCGCTTACCAGCTTCGTATGCATCAACAGCATTAAAATATATTTTGCCAGTAGCGGCGCCAGGGCCGGCATTCAAGCCTGTTGCAAGAAGTCTTCCGCTGGCAATGGCCGCCTGTTTTTCTTTCATGTCAAAGACTGGCCTCAGTAACTGGTTGAGTTGTTCTGGTTCAATACGCAACAAGGCCTCTTTTTCATCAATCAGCTTTTCATTGAACATGTCAACAGCGATTTTGACCGCTGCCATTCCGGTTCTTTTACCAACCCTGCACTGCAACATAAAAAGCTTGTTGTTCTCAATGGTGAACTCAATGTCCATCATGTCGTGATAGTGATGCTCAAGAATCGAACGAATCTCTTCGAGTTGGTTATAAATATCAGGGTTTTCTGCCTTGAGTTGTTCTATTTTCAACGGAGTTCTTGTGCCGGCCACAACATCTTCACCTTGGGCATTCATGAGAAACTCGCCATAAAAGATGTTATCGCCAGTGGCGGCATCGCGTGTGAAAGCTACACCTGTTCCGCAATCTTCGCCCATGTTGCCGAAAACCATCGCCTGAACGTTGCAGGCAGTACCCCAGTAGCCGGGAATATGGTTCAGCTTCCGGTAAACAATAGCCCTCTCGTTATTCCAGCTGTTAAAGACGGCACCTATTGCTCCAATAAGCTGCTCGTGCGGGTCTTCAGGAAATGTTTTTCCTGTTTTTTCAAGAATGGCCGCTTTATATTTGGCGACGATATCCTGAAGATCTTCAACGTTGAATTCTGTGTCGAGCGTGATGCCGAGTTCGTGTTTTTTAGTTTCAAGGATTTTTTCAAAAGGATCGATCTGTTTTTTATCTGTCGGCTTAAGATCGAGCACGACATCGCCATACATCTGCACAAAGCGACGGTAACAATCCCAAGCGAAGCGAGGGTTTCCTGATTTTTTTGCCAAGCCGTTGACGGTTGCCGCATTAAGGCCCAGGTTCAAAATAGTGTCCATCATACCGGGCATTGATGCTCTTGCTCCTGATCGAACTGAGACCAGCAGAGGGTTTTCTGGATCGCCAAACTTTTTGCCTAACGCATCTTCAACTTTTCTGAGCGCATCTGGAATTTCCTGTTCAAACAGATTTTGAGGGTAGTTTTTTTGATTGTCGTAGTAATAGGTACAAACTTCTGTAGAAATGGTGAATCCTGGAGGAACTGGTAACCCGATGTTTGCCATTTCGGCAAGGTTGGCACCTTTACCTCCAAGCAGGTTTTTCATGGACGCATCACCTTCAGAAGATCCGCCGGAAAAACTGTAAATGTATTGTTTACAGGCAGCCGTTTTGTTGGTAATCTCAGATTTTGACATGATTTTCAGGAGTGTATTAGTGTTTGTTTTACCCCAAAAAAACAGGAGCAGGTGGTGATAAAACAGGTAAAGTTGACTATTTTTGAAAGAAGTGTAATTTAATAAAAAAACCGGCTGGAAAAACTACCAGAATTGATATTCGTTTTGATTTATTATGGGAATTGAGGTTGTCATTATTCTTTTGCAGATTGCACGTCTTGCTGTGCCTTATGTTCTTACCTCTGTTGGAGCCACATTTTCGGAACGGGGTGGAGTCGTTAATCTTGCTCTTGAAGGGATGATGCTTGTTGGTGCGTTCGGCGCAGCTGTGGGGCAGAGCCGGACTGGTTCAGCCCTGATTGGGATTTTTTTTGCCCTTCTCTGCGGTCTTGGGGTGGCATTGCTTTTTGCTTTTATTACGGTTACCCTGAAGGCAGATCAGATTGTTGCTGGTATTGCTATCAATATTTTAGTTATGGGCGCTACTCGGTTCGGGCTTAACCTGCTTTTCGGGAGTTCCATGAATTCTGAGCGAATTGTTGGTGTTGAGGTTCCCTTTCTTTTTATGGATCCACTCTTTCTTACGGCGATTATTTCAGTTTTTGCAGGTCAACTGCTGCTTTTCAAAACTCCGTATGGTCTGCGGCTTCGGGCAACTGGAGAAAGTGCTGAAACTGCTGACAGTGCAGGAATCAATATTGATTTCATTCGTTATTCTGGTGTACTTGTGTCCGGAGCACTTGCTGCTTTAGCCGGTGCTTTCCTTGTGTTTCAGCAACACACTTTCACTGATAATATGTCGGCGGGCAGAGGGTATATTGCGCTTACCGCTATGATTATTGGTAAATGGACTCCGGCTGGTGCTGCATTGGCAAGTGTGTTATTTGCCATTACTGAATCAATGGAAATATGGTTTCAGACAGGCTGGATTCCCTCTCAATTGGTGCAGTCAATGCCTTATGTTATTACGCTTGCAGTTCTTGCAGGGTTTGTTGGCAGGGCTTCAGCTCCCCGTGATGCGGGTATTCCTTTTGAAAAAAAACACAGATCGGAATAAGCTTAACAGGTTATTGATAAGTTTTTCAATGACTTTGGCGACTTTCGCCTTTTGAAGTTTTCATCAGGAAGCCTGGTGTACCGGTGACGGTTCCCTTCTACTAATATGACTAATATTGGAGTTCGAGGCTGGACAGTTGACATGATGGGTGCCCAATACCTCAATGTTTGCTGATACCTGTGGATGGTCGATATGTTCCTTGCCCACTGCTTTTGTGGCTACCGCCGGTGTGACGCAAATAGAACATAGTGGTTTTCCTGCTTTGAAGAATGATGGTATCGCCGCAGCAATATCTGGGTTTATTTCGCGTGATGTACCTTGGAAAGTATACTTAATTGTTATGGCCCCATAACCTCTTGTTACACTATGTTTGGTGCCAAGTAAAAAGTAGCAGTGACAGCGTTGTCCAGGATCAAGTAGGGTGAGTACTGCTTCATGGATTTCCGATCCATCAAGAAAACTGTAGCATAGAAAAAATACCGCATATTTTTCTTATGATAGTATCAGTGGCTTCAGCATACCTGCTAAAGATTTAAAAAGTTATTTTTGGTGTTATGATGAGTGTATTCTTTTCTTTCTGTATGACAATGAAGTACTTCTGGCCTGATTTTTTTCACTGAGTGATAACGTATTATGATTACTCCTAAAGAAACGCTTCTCTTGGTTATAGATGTCCAGGGCCGATTGGCAAAGGCTGTTTTTCAGCCAGAGGTTGTGGAAAAAAGTATTAACAAGTTGCTTAGAGCCTGTACGATTTTGGGTGTGCCGATTCTTTTGACAGAACAGTATCCCAAGGGTCTTGGTTGTACGATTGATTCTCTACGAGAGCTGTTGCCCGGCAATCTTCCTCTTGAAAAGAATTCATTCAGTTGTTGTGGAGCCCCGGAATTTATGCGGCAGCTTCGTGCATTCAACCGTAACGATATTCTTGTTACCGGCATAGAAACTCATGTCTGTGTCTATCAGACAGCTGTGGAGCTTCTTGAGTTTGGTTACAATGTTCATCTTGTCACAGACTGTGTTTCATCAAGAACGGAAGAAAACAAACTTCTCGGTATTCGTTGTATTGAAAAAGCTGGAGCTTCCCTGACAAGTACTGAAATGGCTGTTTTTGAACTATTGCGAGTGGCAGAAGGAGAACAATTCAAGGCGATATCCAACATTGTAAAGGAGTAAGGTAAACTACAGGAGGTGGTCTGTATAATCATGCGTGTTTTTTCAGGCTTATTTACCGATGACGGCTTTCAGCATGGATTCCATTGTTTCTCTGCCTTCGAAGATGTCAGTTTCGATTTTTAGATAGTAACAGGGCATTGTGGTGATAATACGGATGAGTTCAGGATGTCCAAGTATACGGAAGTAGTCTTTTTCTGTAGTGATGAGGCTTAACCCTTTTTTTTCAGCTTCACGGCGTACAGACCGAAGTTTCTTGACGCTATAAGGTTCATGGTCGTGGAAAAAACGGTAAGCTGTAACGTTTACTCCCTCTTTTCTGAGGCTTTCTATAAAGCTTTCAGGAGAGGCAATACCTGCAAATGCAAAAACGTTTATTTTTTCTTCAAAAAGCACTTTATCTAAGGTGTTGGATTCACCGGAAAAACAGATCAGCTCTCCGATTTTAGGGCGGGCTTTAACAATGGGCGTACCGTTTTTTTCCAATTCTTTCATGATAGTGTCAGCCTTCTTTTTATCAGTGATTTTGTTTAGAACGATGAGATTGGCTCTTGAGAGATTTTTCAGAGGTTCTCTCAGGCGACCTTCAGGCAACATTTTTGCGTTGAGAAAAGGTTCTGCGGCATTAATGATGGCGATATTAAGTGTCCGATCGATCTGGCGATGCTGGAAAGCGTCGTCGAGAATTATCACAGAGGGCATTCTTTTGGCAAAATGGTTTGTAATATACGTTACAGCATCTTTTCTTTTTTTTGCGACAATGACAATGGCATCAGGGTTGTTCCAAGCGAGCATTGCCGTTTCATCGCCTGCCTCCTTACTGTTGAGAAGGATTCTTTGACCGTCTGATACAAGCTGTACTCCTTTTGATTCTCTCAGGTATCCTCGCGAAACAATAACTGGTTTACAGCCGATTGAGAGATAGTATTTGACAATCCAGTCAACAAGAGGAGTTTTCCCTGTTCCACCCACAGAAAGGTTTCCGATTGAGACAACAGGAATAGGTGATTTCCATGGTCTGAAAATTTGTAGGTCAAAAAGTTTATTGCGAAACTGCACAATACCACAATAGAGCAACGCGAGAGGTCTGAGAAGGATGGAGAGCGGGTTATGCATGGCTGAAGCGGTCTGAAAGATTTTTTGTATAAACTTGAAGCTCTGTTTCATTGTGAAACTCAGGAACTTCAAGAAGATGAAGTTTTACAAAGGTTTTGCTAAATGGCTTGGGGATTTCAAACCTGTCCCAACTTTTGAGCACCCATCTGTTTTCGTAACGTATCTCTGCAAAAACAAGCGAGTAATTGTTGTTTGACGCCACTCGTAAAGTGCCATATTTAAATTGGTTGACTGGACCGCGGGGACCATCGGGTGTCAAGACGATAACTCCCTCATTCTGAAGAATTTCTTGCATGGCACGTCTAACCTCATTGCCGCCCCTTGAGCTTGAACCTCGAATCAGAGAAAAACCAAGTCGTTCAAGGGTGTCAGCAAGAATACGTCCGTCTTTAGAACAGCTGACTACAGCCGTAATTTTTTTTTCAGGACAGATGGTTTTCGCCAGAAGCCAGCCAGTGATCATTTTCCCGTGCCAAAACGCAATTATCGTTCCTTTGTCGGACAACGGCATTTGTTGCGATGTTACCGATATTCTGAGGCTTGCATAAAGGAGCTTCAGTGCAATGGGAAGTATATAACTGGAAATCATCGCGGGAAGTGACGTCGTTAGGAAGAATAATTCACAACCGAAAAATATGAGCTCACAAGAATAATTTTTTATTGGTTATTTTATATTTCGTGCCTTATATAGATTCTTGCTTAGATGCTCTTTATTATAAGAACAAAGGTAATTTAACAAACCATGTTTATAAACCACGTCGAGAAATACTTCTAATGCCTACAGTGAAAGCCATAAATGTTTTGATTATAGGAAGTGGTGCTCGCGAACATGCGCTCTGTTGGTTTATCGCACAGAGTGACCGTGTGCAAAGTGTTTTTGTCGCACCAGGGAATGGCGGTACCGCTCTAATGGGAGGAAAGGTTTGTAATGTACCGTTGAAAGCTACGGCGCTGGATGAGTTACTTCAGTTTGCGATTGATAATGGTATTGATTTGACTGTTGTTGGTGCAGAGATTCCACTGGCATTGGGTATTGTGGATCTTTTTCGTGGTGCGCAGAAGTTGATTGTTGGGCCCACGCATACCGCAGCCCGTCTTGAATCAAGCAAAGTATTTTCCAAAGAGTTCATGCGGCGTCATGGTATTCCTACGGCTGGTTACCATATTTTCAGAGATACTCATGCCGCTAAAAACTATGTCGGGTTGCCGGAGATTTTGTATCCTTTGGTCATCAAGGCAAGTGGTCTATGTGCCGGAAAGGGGGTTTTTATTGCCTCCGATAAGGAGCAGGCGTTGATGGCCATCAAGGAGTTGTTTGAAGATCGTGTTTTTGGCGATGCCGGAAATGAGGTGATCATCGAGGAATTTCTGCAGGGCCAAGAGGCAAGTATATTTGCTTTGACAGATGGCATTTGCTATAAACTGTTTTTTCCTGCCCAGGATCATAAACGTATTGGCGATGGAGATGCTGGCAAAAATACGGGTGGTATGGGCGCTTACGCCCCCGCGCCTATAGTGACTTCTGAGGTGATGCGGAAAGTTGAAGAGCGAATTATCAGGCCCACTCTGAAGGGCATGCTCGAAGAAGGCTCTCCTTATACTGGTTTTTTGTATGTAGGACTGATGATCAACAAGGGAGAGCCTGTTGTTGTTGAGTATAATGCACGTCTGGGCGATCCTGAAACCCAGGTGGTACTTCCTCTTTTAAAAAGTGATTTTATAACAGCTCTTCAGGCAAGTGTTGACGGTACGCTTGGAAATGTGCCTTTCGAGATGTACCAAAAATCAGCAACAACTGTTGTGATTGCTTCTGGTGGTTATCCTGATCACTATGAAATAGGCAAAACGATAACTATTGCTGAAGATATTGCTTCTTTGGACGATTGTTTCGTGTTTCATGCTGGCACCTTTTGCGAAGGTGGGCAGCTTGTTACGGCGGGAGGAAGGGTTTTTTCGGTCACAGCGCTTGGTGATACCCTCGCTGAGAGCATTGAACGTGCTTACAGTATCGTTGAAAAGATAAGCTTTGATGGCGCATATCACCGTACCGATATTGGAGCCAAGGGACTTTAATATGAAATTATTCCGACGTAAATTTGAAATTATTCAAGAGCAGGCTTTTCGAGAATTGCCCTATGAATGTTGTGGACTGCTTGTTGGAATACAAGAAAATGATCACAGAGGAAATATAGAAAACATTGTCTATGAGGTTGCTCCTTGTAGAAACTGCCTCTATTTTGGCAAAGAGCAGGGTTTTGAGATTGCCCATCAGGAATATCTTGATGTAGAGCGGGAAGCCGCAAGATATGGTTTTGATATTATTGGCTCTTATCATTCTCATATCAATTCACCAGCGATTCCTTCACTCCATGATGTGGATTTTGCGCGTTCTGGTCATACACTAATGATTATTGCATTGATGAATGGGCAACCGAAAGAGGTTACCGCATGGCTGAGGCGGGAATCGGGAGGTTTTCACCAAGAGCCTATCCGTGTGGTTGAGTAGTTACCACTGATTTTGTCAGTTATGATTGCGTCAATATTTTTTAATTTTTATAAACTTTCCCAAACCCTAAAAAAACGTGCCAAAGCGGGAAGATATCAAGTCGATTTTAGTGATTGGCGCCGGTCCTATCGTGATCGGTCAGGCGTGTGAATTTGATTATTCCGGTACCCAGGCATGCCGAGTACTCAAAGAGGATGGTTACCGTGTTGTTCTTGTAAATAGCAATCCGGCAACGATTATGACTGATATAGAGTTCGCGGATGCGACCTATATTGAGCCGATTACTCCAGAATATGTCCAGAAAATTATCGAATGTGAAAAACCTGATGCCCTTCTACCCACAATGGGTGGTCAAACTGCTTTGAACATTGCTGTCAGTTTAGCTGAAGCCGGTATTCTTGAACGCAATGGAGTTGAGTTGATTGGCGCTAAGCTTCGCGCGATCAGAAAAGCTGAAAATCGTGAATTTTTCAGCAATGCAATGAAAAAAATTGGCCTTGAAATGGCTAAAGGAGTTTTTGTTCGCAACGAAAAAGAGGCAAGAGAGGCACTTGACGAGATAGGTCTTCCGATTGTTATTCGACCTTCGTTTACGCTTGGTGGTACCGGCGGTGGTTTTGCTGAAACAAAAGCTGACTATTATGAAGCTGTGCGGAGAGGGCTTACGGAAAGTCCTATCGGAGAAGTGCTGGTCGAGGAGTGTTTGCTTGGTTGGAAAGAATTTGAACTAGAGGTTATTCGTGATTTGGCAGACAATGTTATTATTGTTTGTTCTATTGAGAATGTTGATCCTATGGGGGTTCATACTGGCGACAGCATTACCGTGGCTCCCGCTCAGACACTTACTGACCGACAGTATCAGGAGCTAAGAGACGCGTCAATCCGAATTATCAGAGAGATCGGTGTTGAGACTGGTGGCAGTAATATTCAGTTTGCTATCAATCCTGTCAACGGCCGTATCGTTGTGATCGAGATGAATCCCCGTGTGTCTCGCAGTTCGGCGCTTGCATCAAAGGCAACTGGTTTCCCGATTGCCAAAGTTGCTGCAAAACTTGCTGTAGGGTATAGGCTTGATGAGATTCTTAATGATATTACAAAAACAACACCAGCAAGTTTTGAACCGGCAATTGATTACTGTGTTGTCAAAATTCCACGTTGGGATTTTGAAAAATTTAAAAATGTTGATGCTCGCCTTGGAGTACAGATGAAGTCTGTGGGAGAGGTTATGGCTTTCGGAAGAAACTTCAGAGAGGCATTGCAAAAGTCACTTCGTGGTCTTGAAATCGGTCGTGCAGGACTTGGAGCTGATAATAAAGATGTTATGAATGTTCTTGATATGACACCACAGCAAAAAAAGTTTGCCAAAGAGGATATTCTTGAGAAAATCAGGATACCGAAAGCGGACCGTATGTTTTACCTTCGTTATGCTTTTCAGGCTGGTGCTACTATTGATGAAGTACATCAATCCACAAGGATTGATCCTTGGTTTCTTGACAATATTCTCCAGCTTGTTGAGCTTGAAGACGAGCTTCGAAAACTGGCAGCTACGGACTGATCTACTATGAGCTATCTTACCCGGATATTAGAGGAGAAAAAGCGGGAAATAGTGGAGCTTGAGAAAGAGAAACCATTGCAGCGTTATTTAGAACGACAAACTTCTCTAACTGTGACACGTGATTTTAAGGGTGCGCTTAAGCGCACTGGTCGGGGGCTGCGCCTTATTGCCGAAATCAAAAAAGCCTCTCCGTCTCGTGGTCTTATTGTCAACAATTTTGATCCTGTTGCGATGGCCCGTTACTATGGGGAACTTGGTGCCGCAGCCTACTCGGTGCTTACGGATCGGTTATTTTTTCAGGGTTCAAACGATTACCTTCATGTCATCAGTTGTTCATTTTCCTTGCCAGTTTTGCGCAAGGAGTTTATTATTGATGAATCCCAAATTTTTGAGTCACGTCTTATCGGCGCTGATGCCATTTTACTTATTGTGGCGGCGCTTGATCCGTGTCAGCTTGGCGATTACCTGCAGTTGGCAGCAGGTATTGGCTTGCACGTGCTTGTTGAGGTGCATGACCGCCAAGAGCTGGATATTGCTATTGAAAATGATGCCGCGATTATCGGAGTGAACAATAGAAATTTAAAGGACTTTTCGATTGATCTCCAGAGCTCTATAATCCTTCGCCCCTTTATTCCTTCAGATAGGGTTGCTGTGGCCGAAAGTGGCATGAAAACTTTTACCGATATTAATCTTATCGACCAAGCATTGTTTGATGCCGTGTTGATAGGAGAAGGGCTACATACAAGCCCTGAGCTTTGTGAGATTACCTGGTCATAGCTCTAATTTTAGTGGATGTTTGTACGGGATCGACCGCTTTGAAAAATGCAGTGCCGGCAATCAGTGCATCGGCTCCAGCCAAAACTACTTGCTGGGCATTTTCTTCTGTGATTCCGCCGTCAATGGCGATGATCATCTGTGGATTTATTTGCATGCGCATCGCATGGAGTTGTCTGATTTTTCCAATCGAAGATGGTATAAATTTCTGTCCACCGAAACCGGGATTGACCGACATGAGTAGGACAAGATCCAAATCAGGCAGGATGGATTCGAGCGTCGATACTGGTGTTCCAGGATTGATTGAGACGCCAGCCTTGGCGCCAAGGCTTTTAATTAATTGAATAGTACGGTGAAGATGTGGGCATGCCTCCTGATGAACTGTAATTTGGTGGGAACCGGCCTTGATAAAATCCTCAATGAAGTAGTCTGGATTGGCAATCATCAAATGGGTATCGATAGTCATCGATGTGCATGAAGCAATAGCCGAGACAATGAATGGTCCAAAGGTAATATTGGGGACAAAGTTACCGTCCATGATGTCGCAGTGTATCCAGTCGGCTCCGGCTCCTACGGCAATTGCTATTGAATGTTCAAGGCGAGTGAAATCAGCCGAAAGAATTGATGGGGCAAGGAGGGTTGATGGTGTTGTCATGGTGCCGTTTTCTGAATCATGAAAAAATAATCTATAGTGAAATAGTTAAAATGCTTCGCCAATTCCAAAATTGAAAGTGCATTTTCCTATGTTCAAGGTTGAGATACGCCAAGGATTCAATTCAGTTGGGTCATGAATTTTATAGGCAAAATCAAAACGGAAAGAGCCGATAGGCGAGCCTATGCGAAGTCCTATCCCTGAGTCCCAAGCGAAGTCTTTTGTCAAGGAGTCAAGACTGAAAGCGTACGGTCCAGTTCTGTCCCATATGTTTCCAATATCGTTAAAGAAGGTTACTCCTGAAGATTGTCCGAGAAATCTGAAAAATTTTAGACGGTATTCTACATTGAGTTCGAGCTTGATATCAGCACCGAAATTAGCCGCAGCTTCGCTTGTATTGTTGCCTGGTCCGAGGGTATTGAAAAGCCAACCTCGCATGTCGTTTGCTCCTCCTGCATAGAAACGTCGTTCTTCAGGTGTTGCATAGGCTTTACCATATGGCATCATCCCACCTATACATACTTTTCCAGCAAGTTGACTTTGCGCTGAATAATTTTTAACGAAGTCTAAACCGGTTTGAAATTTTAAATACTGAGAATAGGTTGTGCCGAATATCTGAGGATCTTTATCAGTGAAGCCGTTGTACTGTTTTTTGTTAATATATTGATCTATCAACCAACAAAGGCTTCCTGCTTCTTCAAAAAGAAGATCGATGTTCCAGATTGTTTGTTCCGGAAGAACACTTTGTCGATTTGTGGAATGGTAGCGAAGCCGGAATGTCTGCGTGATGTTCGTGTTAATAAGGCTATCAATTCCTGTGTTAACCGCTGTTTCGTTGGAAGGATTTATACCGAGATTATTGGCAAGATCGGTTTTGAAAAGTTGCTTAAATCCGCGGAGAGAGTCTTTTTTAACCCATTCAACGTCAAAAAAATCAAAAGTTAAGTTTGATGAAGGAGTCAGGCGAGCATTATAGGTTTCGCGGATCAGCCCGTTTCTGCTTGAAAACAGCACAGGCTGATTTGTGGTCGAGTATTCAACTGTTGTCGAATAAAAGTTGCCATTTTTTTTCAAAACAGGCATTACAAGAGTGCTTTTCAGACTGAATTCATATGGAATTATCTTGGCGTATTGGTCTGAGTTAAGATTTGCAAGCAGGTTGTTGTTTGAACTTATTTGAGTGCCATATTCGGTTGATATATGGAACTGTTCCCCTCCACCGAGCAGGTTTTTGTTTTCATATGCCAAAGAAGTCCCAAAAAAGAGTGGGCCATACCGGTTATCGACTAGAATTTTTGGTTCAATCTGGTGCTTTGGTGCGGTTTCAAGGTTAATGGTAGTGTAGAGTTTTCCGGCGCGCACCGAGTCTGGGGTGAGGTAAATTGATGAAAAGACATTGGTTGCGCCGAGATGCTGCAATGTTCGCTCTTCGAGACTTTGACGAGTGAAATTTCCAGGGCGAAATTCAATCGCTGAGGTTATCAGCTCAGAAGAGATATTCTGATTTCCGAGAATTCTACCATTGATGCCTTCCTGTGAAAATTTTTTTTCTTTTGGTGCAGTCTCTTTTTTCAAGGAATTGTGAACTATTGCATTGATTGTTCCGTACCTCAGTCTTTCAGGCAAACTGAGTCTGAATGAGATCCCTGCACGCGTGCCAACAGTATCAACAGTGATGCGAATGCTGTCTTCGTGGAAAAAAGTGAATCCGTACTCCTTAAAAAAGGAGATGGTACGATCACGTTCTTCTATAAGTCGTTCAACGGAAAAAACATCTCCGATCTTCAAGCGTTTTTGGCTAAAATACTCTGTTTGAAGCTTTACTGGAATGTTTTCAAGTCCTTCATAATGAAGTATGTCAACTTTTGATGGCTGATTTTCGTGGATCAGGATGTTCAAATTGACTTTTTTGCCGTTATTTTTTCGGACAATTGTGGCGTCAACATTGGCGAAAAAATATCCCTTATAAGTATAGAGTTTTTTGATCAAGGATATGTCTTTCTCAAACTCTTCAGGATTGAAAAGTTTATGTGTCCCGCCGAAAAGACCGAGACCAAGAAATGATCTGTTTTCAGAAGTTACTATAAGCTGGCGAAGTTCTTTTTCACTAATCGCAGTATTGCCCTTGAAATAGATTTTGCCTACATACGGTGCCGAACCGATACTCTTTTCACTTTCACGATCAGGTTGACCATGAAGAGGAAGTGCGCAGAGCAATATAAGGGCTATAAAAGTGAACGCTTTTGCCAAACATAAATTCCGTTTTATTCTATGTCAATGGTTCTTCATCCCCATAACCAAAGTCTTCATCAGTAGGGTAGTCAGGCCATATTTCGTCCAAACTTTCGTACAGCTCATCGCTGTCAGGCAGATCAATCAAGTTTTCAATCACTTGTTGAGGAGCGCCAGTCCTGTTAGCGTAATTGATTAATTCATCTTTTGTTACAGGCCATGGTGCATCAGCTATATAACGGGCAAGATCTAAATTCCAGTACATACTATATCAAATATTATGTGCATTGTTTAGTTTAGAAGTTATTGTCACTTTGTTGCTGGGTATTCTTTTGTGTTGTAATAAACTTATTATGTTTTATTTCATCAAAGAAATAATCTGCCGGATTGACTTTTACGTTATTTTTCTCCACTTCGTAGTGGAGATGTGCGCCTATCGATACACCAGTGTTTCCCGAAAGCGCTATAATTTGTCCTCGTTTGACTTTTTGGCCTTGACTTACCAAAAATTTTGATAAATGTGCGTAAATGGTTTTATAGCCGTAGCCGTGATTGATCGTTATTTTTTGTCCATAACCTTTGTCATATCCAGAGAAGGCAACAATTCCGTCACCAGTTGATTTTACCTGTGTGCCTTCGGAAGCGGAAATATCAATGCCTGAATGAAAAAGAGATCCATTGTAAATTGGATGCACACGGATACCAAATGTACTGGTAATTGAACCACTGATAGGTTTAATATTTGGTATGCTTGAAAAAAAAGAGGTCGGATCAGGATTTTCAGCAAGTTCAGTTGATTCTGTTGTGTTCTCTTTTTGGCAATCTATTTTCAAAATCATTTGCTCAATAAACCGATCAGCAGTTTTTGCTAATTCGATATGGTTGGCGTTGGTCGGTTGTTTTTCTTCAGCAAGTAGCGTTACAGGATTATTTAAAAATGAGAAGATCAGGCATAGAGACACAGCATATGTACTTATGAAAGGGTTTTTTGTAGAAAAAAATAACAATTTCCAACCCTTTTCAGACAAAATCACAAATCGATTTACCGGATTCATTTGGTGTCTTAGGTTTTTATTGTCTTATGCTAATTAAAGCTAAGCGATAAATCAATTTATACGAATAAATATAGAAAAAAATTTCTCTATAAATCAACAGTTAGTGAGCTTCCAACCAGTTTTTTCCAATACCTGTATCAACCTCGACCGGAACATTTTCAAGTCCACAAGTGATTGCCGCCTCAATCATTGCATCTTCAACCATGATTGAAAGCGCATCTTTTTCATCGTTAGTGGTTTCAAAGAGCAATTCGTCGTGAACCTGAAGCAGCATAACGGATTTCATGGAGTTTTTTTTCATGCGCCTATTGCAAAGGATCATGGCGTATTTAATGATATCCGCTGCTGTGCCTTGGATGGGGGTATTCATGGCCGCCCGTTCAGCCGCTTTTTGCAGGTTTGTGTTTTGGCTGTTTAGGTCGGGAATGTAACGGCGCCGTCCAAGAAGGGTGGAGACATAACCATTTTTTTTGCCGATTTCAATAATGTTATGCAGGGCAACGAAGAGATCCGGATATTTCGATTTATAGGTATTGATAATGGTTTCGGCCTCTGAGCGGGAGATGTTGAGCCTCTTTGAGAGACCGAAAGGCTTTATGCCATAAAGCACCCCGAAGTTTACCTCTTTTGCTTTGCGCCGCATATCGTTGGTAATCTTCTCAATGCCGAAAATTACTTTTGCTGTTGCGATATGGATATCTTCGTGGTTACGGAATGCTTCGATGAGCTTATGATCCCTAGATATTTCTGCAGCAATCCTTAACTCGATCTGGGAGTAATCAGCGGAAAGAAGCCAGCTGTCAGGTGATGATGGTATAAATGCCTTGCGTATTTCTTTGCCAAAAGGCGTGCGTATGGGTATGTTTTGCAGGTTAGGATTAGAAGAGGAAAGTCTTCCTGTTGAAGTTATATGCTGGTTGAAAGAGGTATGTACTTTTCCTGTTGCAGGATTGACCATTTTAGGTAATGCATCGATATAGGTGTTTTTGAGCTTCTGGAGTGTCCGGTATTCGAGGAGGGCTTGGGCAAGTGGATGAAGCGGTGCAAGTTCCTCAAGCACCTCAACGTTGGTGGAGAAGCCTGTTTTTGTTGTTTTTTTTGTTGGAAGCGCCAGTACATTAAAGAGAATATGTGAAAGCTGTTTCGGGGAATCGATGTTGAAAATGGAACCGGCAGCGGCATAAATTTTTTCTGTCAAAAAATCAAGTTCTTTGTTGACAGTGCTGGAGGTTTTTGCCAGATGAGGTGTGTCTATCGAAATGCCGGCAAACTCCATTCCAGCCAAGACACTAACTAACGGAAACTCTATGTTTTCACAAAGCCAAAGAAGTTCTTTTTCTTCATTGAGTTTTTTGCGGAACGTATCTTCGAGTTGGAGAGCAATATCGGCATCTTGGCAGGCATAGTCTGACAACTTTTTTGGTTCTATTTCAAAAATTTGCAGTTTCATTTTTCCTGATCCCACCAGTTCATCATACGTTGTCGTTTGGTAGCCCAAATACAAAGCGGCAAGATCATCAAGATTGTGTCTTTCTTCGGGATTGAGTACATAGCTGGCAAGCATGGTATCGAATCCAACAGGTGAAAGTTCAATACCATATTTTTTCAGGACAAGAATATCGTATTTGAGGTTCTGGCCTGTCTTTGGCAATAATGAATGTTCAAGTAAAGGTCTGAGGATGTCAAGTCCACTTTTTAGATCAACAGCATTATGAGCAAAAGAGATGAAACAAGCTTTTCCAGCTTCAACGGAAATTGAGATTCCTGCCAGTTCAGCCTTAAACGTGTCAAGATTGGTTGTTTCGGTGTCGACTGCGATGCGTGATATTCCTTGCAGCGACTCGACAAGTTCTTCCAGTTTTTCTTTCGTATTGACAAGAGTGTAGTCAGTATTGGCTTGAGGAGATCGGATCTTTGATTGTCTTTCTGCAGGGAGGTCAGCTTGGTTTGTATATAGCGGTTCTTCTGTTAAAGGATTCTGCAAGAGTGCCTCGAACATAGTCAATATTCTGGATGTTATGGTTTTTAAACCAAGTTTTTTCAGAAGTGAAAGAAGTTTTTTTTTGTCAGGCAGTCCACAGGCAAGTTCGTTAAGGGTAATATCAATCTGCACGTCTGTACGTATAGTGACCAGTTGTGTTATCAGATCAAGATGGGGCTGAAATTCTTCTAGACTGTGCCGGATTTTTGGGGAAATCCGGCTAAGATGTTTGTAGATATTTTCTATGGAGTGATATTTGCCAAGCAGGGCGGATGCTGTTTTAGGGCCTATTCCTTTTGCTCCGGGAATATTGTCCGATGTGTCACCGCAGAGAGTCAGAAACTGGGTAAACAGTTCGGGTGTAACTCCGAATTGCTCGTTAATTTCCTTTTTTCCAAGCAGATCAAGCTCGTTATTATTTTTGCCGGGTTTAAGAATTTTTACCCCGTTGTGGACCAGTTGTGCAAGATCCTTGTCTGGGGTGACAATGTAAATTTGGCAAAACTGTTCAAATTTTCTGGAGGTCGTACCGATAAGATCGTCGGCTTCATATCCTGACTGTTTGATCAGTGGAATATTAAACGCATCTAGCAGTTCGAAGACAGTATCAAGCTGCATGATGAGTTCTTCAGGTGGTGTCGGGCGATTGGCTTTGTATAAGGGATAAAGATCGTGCCTGAATGTTTTTTCTTTGCTATCAAATACTGCTGCTAAGTAGTGCGGTTTGTAGGTTTCAAGGATTTTAAGCAGTGCGGTTGTAAAGCCGTAAATTGCTCCGGTCGACATTCCATCCTGGCTGGTCATGCCTGTTTTGTGCAGTGCAAAAAAGGCTCTGTAGACAATTGCCATGCCATCAATCAAAAAAAGCGATGGTTTTTCAAGGGTAATCGACGCACCTCCAGTGTTTTCCCTTTGGTTGTCAGGTGCAAAGATGTCAAGTTGTCTCTTGTTCATTCTGGAACGACCCCGTAGCTACCAAGCACATTGACGATTGTCGCAAATTCTCTGAGATGGTTAAGTGCGTTAACTATATTCATATCCGTGTAATGCCCAATAAAATCAATATAAAAAAGGTATTCAAATGCTTTTTTTCTGAAGGGTCTTGACTCGATTTTTGTCAAGTCGATATTACGCATAGCAAACGTGGATAGTGCTTTGAAGAGCGAGCCTTGTTCATTAGGGAGTGCAAACGCAATTGATGTCTTGTATTGCGATCCATCCAGCTTTGCTGTAAGCTTCCGGAGGTGCAGGGATTCAGGATTTTCGGTATGAGCGATACAGAAAAACCTTGTTATGTTCCACTCTTCATCAGCCAAGTTTTCGCGCAGAATTTCAAGTCCATAAAGCTCTCCTGCCCTTTTTGACGCTATGGCAAGTTTTGTTGGATCTTTTTCGGTTGCGATCATTTTGGCGCTACCAGCAGTGTCATAAGCCACTTCAGCTTTGAGCCCTTTGTAGGCAGCAAAAAAATTTCGACACTGGGCCAATGCTTGGGGGTGAGAAAGTACTTTCAGTGCATGCTCTATTGATGATCCACGGAGACCGAGTAGACAGTGTTCAACCTTGACAAACGTTTCGGCAACAATAGTGACGGGATGCTGAAGAAGAAGATCATAATTTTGATGAATACTGCCCCCAAGTGAATTTTCGATAGGAATGACTGCAAAATCTACATCGCGGTTTTCAACGGCGGCAAAAACCTCTTCAAAGGATTCGAAGGGTTCAGGCCTTCCGATTCGGAGTGCGGCGATTTCACTGTATGCTCCTGGTTCTCCCTGATAGGCTATCATCAAGTTTGTCATTGTTATTTTTCTTGTTATTAAAACTGTATAGCAACTCTAAAAAGCATCAAGTGTATCTCTTTGAGCAGACAATAAATGTGTTTGGGAACTACCATGTTTATGCAGCAGAAGGGCGCTACCTCTTTGTTACATTCCAGTGTTTGTTTGAGCTTTTTTTCTCGGTATTTGTCAACTCTTTTCAAGCACCGAATTAACAAATGCTACATATGACGAAATAAACGGCAAGATCCAGCTTTACAATGCGTCAGCCAAGGGCTTTCACAGCTTCCAGAGCTACAGTATCAGAATATTGTTTTTCTGTAGAAAACTACACCTCGCTATCATGTGATGAAGTGTTTTTGTTTCACTTCAACTCGAGATATTGTTCGAAGAGCCATTGTTTCTTGAGTTCTTTTTTGAAAGAGCATCTTGAAACAGTCTGTCTTGCCTGTCAATAGCACTACGATCAGCCGATGCCAACATGATCCAAAACAGTGCAACTACTTTTATATGAATGAGGTATAGCCTTTTACCAGTATACTATTTGCGATCTTAAAGAGATGGATGATCTTTAATCTTGCAAATATAACAATATTCGAAAACAAGATACAGTTATCATTCTCCGCATTGGAGTTAGGGGGTATTTTAATTTGTCAATGAGTCTGGCTTTTGACTATCTTTAACCAAATTAATTAACAAATTAGCGTTTTTTATTATGTCAGGACATAGCAAATGGGCAACTATTAAAAGAAAAAAAGCGGCAACGGATCAGAAGCGGGGCAGTTTGTTTACTAAGTTGGTGAAGGAGATTACGATAGCGGCAAAAATGGGTGGGGGCGATCCGTCAGGCAATCCACGTCTCAGACTTGCCATTGATACTGCAAGAAGCAATTCTATGCCGATGGAGAATATCCAGCGCGCAGTCAAGAAAGGAACAGGAGAGCTTGACGGGGTAACTTGGGATGAGATTACATACGAAGGGTATGGCCCAGCGGGGATTGCTTTGATTATTGAGACAGCAACCGACAATCGTAATCGAACTGTGGCTGATCTCCGTCACATTATGAGTCGCCATAATGGTTCGCTCGGTGAAAGTGGTAGCGTCTCATGGATGTTCCTCCGCAAAGGTTCTCTTGATGTTTCCAAGTCTTTGGTTAGTGAGGATTTTCTTATGGAACTGCTTTTGGATGCTGGCCTTGAAGATCTCAACAATGATGATGAGGGCTATTTTAATGTTATAACTGATATTAAAGATTTTGAAACAGCAAAAAAAGCACTGGATGTGGCTGGTATAGCTTATGAGAATGCAAAAATTGATTTAATACCGGAGAATTATATTGAGCTTGAAGCGGAAGATGCACAGAAAGTGATTAGGCTGATAGAAACACTTGAAAGTAATGATGATGTACAGTCGGTCTATAGTAATATGGAGATCAGTGAAAGTGCTCTCCATAGCTTAAATGATTAGCGGATGGTTGTTCTTGGTATTGATCCCGGAAGTCTGAATACTGGTTATGGCGTGGTTCATCAGGATTCTCGAAAAGTTTCTCTTTTGGTCTGCGGCCTTATAAAGCTGTATCCAAGCCGTAGTCATCCTGAACGAATCGGTGAAATATGCCGTGAACTTGAACAGGTGATTGTTGACTTCAGGCCTGAAAGGGTTGCTCTTGAAACTGCTTTTTTAAGCAAAAATGTACAGTCAGCTCTAAAGCTCGGGCAAGTGCGTGGTGCGGTTATTGCGCTTGCAATGAGTCAACATCTTGTCCTGCATGAGTATGCTCCCCGAGAGGTGAAATCGGCAATAACAGGGAGTGGTGCGGCAAGCAAAAAGCAGGTTGCCTTTATGGTTGCAAAAATGTTAGGTTTTAACCCCATTTTGGAACCTTATGATGTTACCGATGCACTTGGTATAGCGCTGTGTGATTTACTGAGAGGCGAAAGCAGGGTACCTTTCTTGCCTGAAGGGAAAGCCAGGACAGGCGGCAAAAGCTGGTCAAAGTTTGTCAGTGCATCGCCTGATATGGTCATTCGGTAGTATTGGTTAAGTAGTGCAGGATGGTTTGCCTTATATGAGCTGATATGATTCAATAATAAATTCATTACAGTGGAAGGCCGTATCTTTAATCTGCCGAATTCGCTCAGTTTTCTGAGAATAATACTTATTCCTTGGTTTCTCTATTATTTTCATACAGGGCATTTCAACACGGCCATTGTCATCATGATTGTGGCTGTGTTGACCGACTGGTTCGACGGCCAGACTGCCCGATGGACTAACGAGGTCTCTGAACTGGGGAAAATTCTTGATCCTCTTGCTGATAAGCTTTGCTTGGCTAGTGTAGCAGTTTATTTTCTTTATATCGGGGCGCTTCCTATATGGTTTGTGCTTTTTGCTGTACTAAGAGATATCATAATTTTTATCGGTGCCGGATATGTGAAATACCGTTATTCAGTCGTTACGACATCTCTCTGGCCAGGAAAATGGGCTGTTGGCTTTGTTTCCATGATGTTTATAGTCATGGTCTGGCCACATCCCTTTTTTAAACAGTATCCTTTGAAAGAGTTTTTTTTATATCTCTCTACCGTTATGCTTCTCTATTCTTTTATCTTGTATTGTGAGAGATTTTACAGAATATATAAGGGGCTGGATTACCGAGCCTGATTTTCTGAAAGCTGTTTTAAACCCTTTTAATACTGCTACATACTACTCATATGGTATAAGTTGATTATACGTTTTATTTGTTTTTTTGTGCAACAGTCGCCATCAGGGAGGCTTCACAGACCAGCTCACCTCGTACGTATGCTTTTGCGTCGAATTGACAGACGTTTCGCCGTTTATTTGTCATAACCGCTTCAATGACAAGCGTGTCGCCAGGAAGCACCGGTTTGCGGAAACGGGCTTTGTCAATACCCATAAAGTAGACAACACTATCCTTGATATTATCATTTCCATTGAGCATCATGATTCCGCCAGTTTGTGCCATGGATTCAAGAATCAGAACACCAGGCATGATGGGATTTCCTGGAAAATGGCCCTGAAAAAACGGTTCGTTCATGGTAACATTTTTGATCGATACAATTTTTTCGTCAAGTTTGAACTCGATGATTTTGTCGATCAAAAGGAACGGATAACGGTGAGGAAGGATGTTTTGAATAGCATTGATATCAAAAATAACCCCTGCTTTTTTTTCGTGCTGGTACTGTCTGGCAAGTTTGTTGCGATCCGTGTATTTTTTAAGTTGTTTTACAAATTCAACATTCGATGCATGACCAGATCGTGCAGCAAGTACCTGCGCTTTTAAAGGCATACCCAAAAGGGCGATGTCGCCGAGAAGATCGAGCAGTTTATGGCGTGCTGGTTCGTTTTTAAAGCGTAATTCCCTATTATTGAGAATACCGTTGTCACCAAGGAGAAGATTTTCGCTGTTTATACCGAGTTTTTTACCAAGGTCTGCAAGTTCCCCTTTGCTCATATTTTTATCGATAATAACGATAGCGTTGTCTACATCGCCACCTTTAATAATACCCCTGTTTGCAAGGGCTTCTACTTCACTGAGAAAACAGAATGTTCTGGCGGGTGAAAACTCTTTAACAAATTCTTTATCTAAGTCAAAAAGCCCTGAGTGCTGTGAACCTAATGCAGGGTTTTTGTAATCCACCATGACCGTTATTCTAAAACTGTCAAGTGGTAGTGCCACAATATCGATACTGTTTTTAGAGTCGTGGTATTCAATGGTTTCGTCAAGGACTAAATAATTTTTTGGCTCTTCCTGTTCTTTGAAACCTGCGTTCAATAAGGCTTCAGTAAAAGGCATGGAGCTTCCGTCCATGACCGGTGGTTCTGGCCCGCTCATTTCAATGCGGCAGTTATCAATCTGCAAACCGTACAAAGCTCCCAGGACATGTTCGGTGGTATGAACCTTTACATTGTTGACGCTAATGGTTGTTCCCCGCAAAACATCAATGACATTTTCGATCAGAGCTGGTATTTCTGGACTATTTTCAATATCGGCACGAATAAAACGGTAGCCATAGTTTACTGGTGCAGGTTTGAAGGTAATCATACATTTTTCGCCGGTATGTAATCCCGTACCGCAAAGAGAAGCCTCTTTTTGTATGGTGCGTTGATGAATAAGCATAATATAATTGTTACTCCTGATCGGGTAAGCCGTGCAGGAAATGGATGCAAATTGTAAAAAAATAAAACGCCGTCAATTTTTAAGTACTAAAGAAACAGTTGAACCGTGTAAATCAGGTTTATAAGTGAATTACTACATGGCGCCGATTATGCCGTGAAGTGTTTCATTGCTTTTTCGCAAAGGAGTTTATGGGTTATGCTGTTACCAGCAATAATGCTTTGTCCATTAACAATATCTGATTTCCCACTAAAATCAGTCACAATTCCTCCCGCTTCCCTTACAAGGAGGGCACCAGCAGTAAAATCCCATGGAAAAAGCTTATACTCCCAAAAACCGTCAAAGCGTCCGCAGGCAGTGTATGCAAGATCTATGGCAGCCGATCCTGCACGCCGGATACCGGCAGAATCGTGAATGACCTCTTTCAGCATGCTTAAAGAGGATTCGAGATAGTGGTATTCTTTGAACGGTAATCCGGTTGCCATGAGAAAACTCTCTTTGTTTGTACGACTGGATATTGTTATCTGTTTTCCGTTGAGATAAGCTCCGCGATCACGCTCAGCAGTAAAAAGTTCTTGAAGAATGGGTTGATAAACAACTCCCACAAGAATTTCATTATTGTGGTTTTTTAACGCAATGCTGACCGAAAAAACAGGAAAAGAGTGGATAAAGTTAAGTGTCCCGTCCAGAGGATCGACAATCCATGTTCTGCCTGAAGTTCCATTAATTGTGGTTCCCTCTTCGCAGAGCATACTGTCTTCGGGAAAACTTTCAGTGATAATCGAGCTGATTGCCGCTTCACCGGATTTGTCAACATCAGTAACAAAATCTTTGAAATCTTTTGTCTTAACTTCAGAATGTGAGAGTTCTCCGAATTTTTCAATGGTAATTGCCCCTGCAGCACAAGCCGCTCTTATAGCTGCCTTCAGCTCATTGCTTATATTTTCCATGCCACAGCGTAAGAATTGAAATTTAACCGGCGGTTAATATAACATTTCTTTTTTTTGAAAACAGGAAAGCAGTGAAAAGTGATGGCTCTATTATTCCCGTCAAATTAGTGCGATTTTTGGATGATGTCTCAAAACCATGTTTTTATAAACGACGACTTTGTCTGGTTTGATTTTATATTCTCTTCAGCTTGAAATGGACCCCAGTTTTTAGACAGGGATTTAAGTTGGTAACTTGCCAAAAAGCAAGGAACCAATATGAGCGAAAAGAAACGGCAAAGCTTCAGTGCGGACTTCAAGGCCAAGGTGGCGTTGGAAGCCATTCATGGCGTTAAAACCCTGAACGAGATTGCCCAGGAGTACGGCGTCCATCCAGTGCAGGTGAGCACATGGAAAAAAGAACTCCAGCAACAGGCATCGAGGCTTTTCGAACAGAAGCGCGGACCAAAACCTGTTGATCCTATTGAAGATCCAGATAAGCTCTATTCCGAGATCGGACGATTGCGGATGGAACTCGAATGGTTGAAAAAAAAGTCCGGAATATCCCGATGAATGCGCGCAGGTCATGGATTGGTGCTGAGCATCCGATGCCGTTGGCTCGCCAATGCGAACTGGCTGGGACAAATCGCTCGACATTCTATCTGAAGCCGAAAATCCACTGTCCGGATTCTGATGAACTGCAATTACTTGAACTGATCGATCAGGAGTTCACCCGGCATCCTTTCTACGGCAGCCGACGGATGACACACTACCTGAGAAAGCAGGGCTACCAGATCAACCGGAAGCGGGTTCAGCGGCTTATGCTCAAGCTTGGCCTGGCAGGGATCATGGCGAATCCGAAAACCAGCGAGCCGCATCCGGAACATAAGGTGTTTCCGTATTTGTTGCGGGGAGTAAAGATAATCCACCCGAACCACGTCTGGAGCGCTGACATAACGTATTGCCGATTACCACGAGGATTCATGTATCTGGTGGCCATTGTGGACTGGTATTCACGAAAGGTTCTTGCATGGCGTTTATCGAACACGATGGATAGCAGTTTCTGTGTTTCCTGCCTGCAGGAAGCGTTTGGTAAATACGGAATACCGGAAATCTTCAATACTGATCAGGGATCCCAGTTTACCAGCGAAGCATTCATCGGAGCCATCAGGGAACATCCCGACGTTCGTATCAGTATGGATGGAAGAGGTCGGGCGCTGGATAACGTGTTCGTCGAAAGGCTGTGGCGCAGTCTCAAGCATGAAGACCTGTATTTGAAAGGCTACTCCTCAGGTGCTGAACTGCATCTGGGATTACGGGAGTATTTCCGATTCTACAACGCGGAGCGACTGCATCAATCACTGAACTATCAGACGCCTGATGAAGTCTATGCCTCTGCTACCGGAGGTGGTGCGATGATCGTAGACAAATTCGTTGAAATGGGGCAGCGCCAATCAGCTGCATGAACCGTGAGTTACTAACTTAAATTCGCCTGTTTTTTGTCTACTGGGACGGGTCCATTTCAGCTTTTGGCTTTAACAACTTAAAAAAGCGGGTGGTTTTAAGGTATTATTATTTATACTATTTCTTAAAGGAAATGAACAACCGTTGGTGTGTGTTCACTTATTTTGATGATATAATTTTAACTTATGCGTTATGAAGTTCAATATTCTAAAATTGTCTTGCTGTATTGGGTTGTGTTTTATGGTCGCCTACGCAGGGAGTACCTTTACGCCTGTGTCGGGTTCAGAGTGGTACTATTTGATACTCCATAAACCATCATGGAACCCGCCTGACTGGTTGTTTCCTCCAGTTTGGAGTCTGTTATTTCTTCTTATGGGTATTGCCCTTTCTTTTGTTGTAGAGTTGTGGGGTGAAAAAAAAGAGGTAAAGGGATCTCTTATTGTCTTCGGAGTCCAGCTCTTGCTGAATCTTTGTTGGTCAGCTACCTTTTTTGGTCTTCACTCACCTCTGCTCGCTTTTGTAGTGATTGTGCTGCTCTGGCTTGCCATTGTGCTGACTATTGTAAAATTCAGAGCCGTTTTGCCAATCGCGGGATATCTCCTGATTCCCTATCTTTTGTGGGTGAGTTTTGCATCGTACCTGAACTTCACGATCTGGCAGCTTAATTGATAGAGGAGGGCAGTATCTGTTTCTCTCAATCATGGAGGACCAACCCTCTATGATTCCAATATATTATATTGCTAAGCGACGCAGTCACTATAAAAATACCGTTTTAGGACTGATGCTGATATCCCACCAATGAAGGCTTGCTTGGCGAGCGCATAAGTCTTTTTTCCTGTCCACAAAGCTTGATACCCTTCTGGTATAGTGTATCCAGCAGAGCGGTATTGCCGTTGCAGCTATTTCCCCCAAGCAAAGTTTCTGGAACGATTTATGACGGTTGCAACACTCTCAAGCAGATAACCATTCCATGATTTTTCAAACCCAGCCCAGTAGCCGTTCAATGCTGTTATACTTGCCCTGATAAGGCGGATAGTAGATTAATCGAATGCCAAGTCCTGCCATATCAGCAAAAGTGGTCATCCGGTACAGAAATTGACTCCGTCTTCCACTGCATTCTGGGCTATTACCCATATTGAGTACCAACTTTTTGACATGAGAAAGTGCTTGCTTTCGTTGTTTCCACCACAGCTCAAGTCCGTCAACAAGAAAATCACTGGTCTTGTTACTTCTACCGAAAAAAAACGATTTGCCGCTTACAGGTTCAAGAATACCACCAAGAACAAGCTTCTCTTCTGACCGCATATCATGATCCCATGCTGCTACAGCTTTCATTCCACGAGACTTTCCTCCATGTGAATATTGGCCTACAGGCACTGTCGCTTTGGTGTTAATGCTGAGTCTTAATGTTTCAGGCTTTTCATCTGCACCCGCATTCATTTGCCAGACATTGTTGAAGATGGCAGTGGGTTCTGCTGTTTTTTTTCAGCTTTAGTTTTCTGAACGCTCCGTAATCGATATTTTTGACGGTCCAAAATATTGGAGATTGTACGAACCCCAGGCAGCGATTCTGCTGGCCATCCTTCGGCAACAAGGGCATTATAGACAGATTGCGCTGTCATGTTCGTAAAGAGCAAGGTTGTTCGTAAATGTGGTTCAGCCTGACTGTACGGCTCCATTATTTTCCAAATGGATTTAAGCAACTCAGGGTTTTTCTCTTCAGATTTTGGCTTTTGTCGTTCCGTCAAATCATTGACACAGACCATGCCACTCTCAAATTCCTTGATTCCTAAAGCTACTGCTGAACGATTCCAGCCAAATTCATTTTCGGCAATCCGAGGCTCTTGCCATCCAATATGGTTAGCACGACATCACCCATAGCTTGGCGTCTTACTGGCCATGGTATGAAGGAAACCAGACGAGTGATCAGTCCTGCGACTTCAGGTGATATAGTATTTCGGTTCCATACAGATAGTTTCATATGCAATTCCTCCAGCCAAAACGTTGCTCTATGAAAATAGAATAAAAGGTATTTCAGTATTTGCCAAATCCCTAAGACCTGAGAACTCAATAAACAAACAAAAAGCGCAGGCAATACCCACGCTTTTTGTTTGTTTATTGAGTTGTAATCAATCAAAGGTAGCCCTAGTCGTTTTCCTGATCACGAAGGTTTTCAAGAACACCGAAATCCTCGAGTGTGGTGATATCTCCCTTGACCTCATTGCTTGTGGCAAGTTCGCGAAGAAGCCGGCGCATGATTTTTCCGCTACGGGTTTTTGGAAGGCCTTTGGCCCATCTGATTTCATCTGGTTTGGCAATGGGTCCAATCTCTTTGGCAACGTGGTTACGTAGCGCTTCACGGAGTGTCATATCGCCGACATACTCATCTTTCAGGGTTACGAAGGCTACAAGTGCATTGCCTTTAATTTCATCAGGGCGGCTGACAACTGCTGCTTCCGCAACGGCTTCGTGGGAAACAAGAGCACTTTCGACCTCACTAGTGCCGAGGCGGTGACCAGAAACGTTGACTACATCATCAACACGACCCATGATCCATATATAGCCGTCGTCATCCTTGCGGGCACCATCACCGGTAAAGTACATGTCGTTGAAGTCTGACCAATAGGTTTTTTCATAGCGTTCGTTATCGCCATATATGGTACGGAGCATTGATGGCCATGGTTTTTTGATAACCAAGTAGCCGCCTTCGTTGGCTTCACACGGGGTACCATCCTTGTGAACAACATCCACCATGATGCCTGGCAACGGTCGTGTTGCTGTGCCGGGTTTTGTCGGGGTTGCTCCCGGAAGGGGAGAGACCATAATGCCACCTGTTTCAGTTTGCCACCATGTATCGACAATAGGGCATTTTTCTTGTCCGACAATCTTGTGATACCACATCCATGCTTCAGGGTTGATTGGTTCTCCAACGGTTCCAAGTAGACGGAGTGAGTTGAGGTTGTGTTTTGTGACCCATTCATTTCCAGCCCGAATAAATGCGCGGATTGCGGTAGGGGCAGTATAAAGAATGGTGACCTTATGGCGATTAATGATATCCCAAAACCTGTCCCACTGCGGGTAATTTGGTGCTCCTTCATACATCAGAATAGTTGCACCGTTAAGCATGGGGCCGTAAACCATATAGCTGTGTCCGGTAATCCATCCTACATCTGCTGTACAGAAATAGATATCTTCGTCCTTAATATCAAAAACGTATCTGAAAGAGCTTGCTGCATGGACCATGTATCCTGCGGTAGTATGAAGAATTCCCTTTGGTTTTCCGGTAGAACCGCTGGTGTAGAGTACGAAGAGCGGATGTTCTGAATCTACCTCAACCGGTTCTGCTTCATCGGCGGCAAGGCCCATGAGATCGTGCCACCAGTGGTCCATTCCATCATGCATATTGATTTTTTCACTGGTAACCTTTAAAACAATAACACTGCGAACTGATGGCGTGTTGACAATCGCTTCATCAACAATATTCTTAAGGTTTATAGAGCCTCCACGGCGTCTTGAACCGTCAGCGCAGATAACCATTCTTGCTCGAGAATCATTAACACGTTCGGTAATGGCATGTGCGGAGAACCCGGCAAAAATAACGTTATGAACTGCACCAACACGCGCACAGGCAAGGACGGCAATAATCAGCTCTGGAACCATACCCATATAGATTGCAACCCTGTCGCCAGGTTTGATGCCAGCGATTTTCAGTACATTTGCAAACTTACAAACTTGACGGTGCAGTTCGCCATAGGTCAAGACCCGCTGGTCACCCTCTTCTCCTTCCCATATAATGGCAGCTTTGTTTTTTCTCCAGCTGTTGACATGGATGTCAAGGGCATTGTAACAGATATTGGTTTTGCCACCATTAAACCATTTGGCATAAGGGGTATTCCATTCTAAGACGGTATCCCATTTTTTAAACCAGTGGAACTGTTCAGCAATTCCACCCCAGTAGGCATCTGGATCTGCTTCTGCTGCGGCATAGAGCTTCTCATATTCTTCCATGGAAGAGATATGGGCTTTTTTCGAAAATTCTGCCAAAGGAGAAAATTTCCGTTTTTCAGACAGTACAGAACTTATCGAACCTTCTGCAGAAGACGAGGTCACGGTGTGCTGTGCGTTAGATGTTGTTTTGTCTGTAGCCATTGATGCCAAGGGTTTTATGTTTTGAAAAAAAGATACATCTCCCCGTCACAGGTATTCGGGAAAATGGAAAATAAGTGGTTAAAGCCGAGATTAAAAAATTGTATAGAGAGTTTTGTGTATTATGGCTCCATATTACCTAAAAAAAATCTTGTGGACAATAATTTGATAAGTTAGCGATACCTTTTTTACTGTTATTGTATAACAAAATTAATCAGTTTATTCCCTACAACAATTTCCTTGACGATTGTCTGAGCTTCGAGAAATTTGAGCACTGATTCAACTTTTTTTGCCTCCGAAAGAAGCAGCTCTTTGGAGCTTATAGCTGGGGCTGAAAAAGTTCCTCTCAACTTTCCGTTAACTTGGACTGCAATGGTCACGATACTTTCCTCGACCAGTTTCGGATCATAAGAAGGAAATGGCTGCGAGCTGATTGATGAGTTGTGACCAATTGCAGTCCAGAGTTCTTCCGCGATGTGGGGTGCATAGGGTGCAAGCAGGATAAGCAGTGTTTCTATGGCGGTGCGGTTTTTGCAGCAAGCCTTGTGCAGTTCGTTGACAAGTACCATCATTTCGGCAATCGCAGTATTGAATTTAAGGTTTTCCGTATCTTCGCCGACCTTTTTGATGGTTTTATGCATACGTCTCAGCAATTCTTCGGGCATTTTGTCTAAAGAAAGTGCTATTGAGGTATTTTCATGTTCTTGATAAATCAGGCGCCATACTTTTGACAGAAAACGACTTATGCCTTCAATGCCGTTCGTGTTCCATGGTTTAACCTGCTCAAGGGGGCCGAGAAACATCTCATAAAGGCGCAAGGCATCAGCTCCATATTTTTTGAGGACATGGTCGGCCGGAATAACGTTGCCTCGTGATTTTGACATTTTTTCATTGTCTTCACCAAGAATCATACCTTGGTTGAAGAGTTTCCTGAAAGGTTCCTTTGTACTGACAACACCGAGATCGAAAAGAACTTTGTGCCAGAAACGAGCATAAAGCAGGTGTAAAACAGCGTGTTCTGCACCGCCAATATAGAGGTCGACGTTCATCCAGTAACGTTCCTTATCAGAATCTATCAATTTTTTACTGTTTTCGGGATCGATGAAACGGAGGTAGTACCAGCAGCTTCCTGCCCACTGGGGCATGGTGTTCGTTTCTCTTCTGAATGATCCGTATTCATCGGTTCCTTTGAGCCAATGCGGAATATTGGCGAGTGGTGATTCGCCGGTTGAGGATGGATGATAGGCCTCAACATCAGGAAGCTCAAGGGGTAGGGCTGTTTCTGGGAGAAGAGTGCCATCCGCATAATGTTTGATCGGAATTGGTTCACCCCAGTAACGCTGGCGACTGAATATCCAGTCGCGCAGTTTATAGTTAACTTTTCTTTCGCCAAGCATTTTCGTTTCAAGCCATGAAGCCATGCGTTCAAAAGCTTCGCTAAAGGCGAGCCCATCGAGTGATACATCGTTGTTGGAGGAGTTTACGCAGATACTATTTTTATCTTCAAAAACTTGCGTTTGAACATCATGCGGACTCTTGATGACCTCGATTATGGGTAGGTTGTACCGTTTGGCAAACTCCCAGTCACGACTGTCATGAGCTGGCACCGACATGATGGCGCCGGTACCGTAGCTTATAAGAACAAAATCGGAGATCCAGACAGGAAGAGCTTCACCTGTTGCAGGGTTGATGGCATAAGAGCCAGTAAAAACACCTGTTTTCTCTTTCTGAAGGCCTGTGCGTTCAAGTTCAGTTTTCAGTTTTGCTTGGATGATATAGTTTTTCACGTCAACCAACTGTTGTGCGGTAGCAAGTTTTTCTGCAAGAGGATGTTCTGGTGAAATGACAAGGTATGTTGCTCCGAAAAGTGTGTCGGGTCTGGTCGTATAGACTCTCAGTTTTTTATTTTGGCATCGGAGTTCAAAGTTAATCTCAACTCCTTCAGAACGGCCAATCCAATTGCGCTGCATTTGTTTGACATTTTCCGGCCATTCGAGTTCGTCAAGATCAGTAAGCAAACGATCGGCATAAGCGGTGATTTTCAGTACCCACTGTTGAAGAGGACGCCGCACAACAGTATAGCCGTCGGCAATTTTTTCATCCACCTCTTCATTTGCGAGAACGGTTTTCAGCTCCTCGCACCAGTTGACATCTACTTCCGACATATAGGCCAGTCCCATCTCGTACAACTTCAGAAAAATCCACTGTGTCCATCTAAAGTATCCAGGATTGGTGGTATTGATTTCCCGTGACCAGTCATAAGAAAAGCCCATGGCCTGAAGTGTGCCTTTGAAGCGTCTGATATTTTCTTCTGTGGTTTTTTTTGGATGAGTTCCTGTTTTTATGGCAAACTGTTCCGCAGGAAGCCCAAAAGCATCCCATCCCATTGGGTGAAGCACATTATAACCGCGGCTCCTTTTATAACGAGCGACAATATCCGATGCAGTGTATCCTTCAAGATGTCCTACATGAAGTCCTGTACCGCTAGGGTAGGGGAACATGTCAAGAACATAAAATTTTGGTTTATTGGACTCTTGTCCGGTTTTAAAAGTGTTTTGCGTTTGCCACCAAGCTTGCCATTTTGCTTCTATAGTTGAATAATCGTATTTCATGGTATGTTAGCTGAAATAAAAAAAGCAGTACAGCGTTAACCGTACTGCTTTTTCAGTGTTATTGCGTTTAATTACTTTCTATCCCGTATTCTTGAGGCACGTCTTGTTCAACTGCTTTTATGGACAATGCAAAACGGATTTTGTTAGTGCGGGGATCCTTGCGGACATCAACCAATTTAACCTTTACTTTTTCACCGATCTTCAGGTGATCGCTGACTTTTGTGACTCTTCCGCTGGATATTTCAGAAATGTGTACAAGTCCGTCAGTTTTCGGAAGAAATTCCACAAAAGCGCCGAGTTCGTCACGAATGTCTCGGACCTTGCCGATATAGATATTCCCAACCTCAGGTTTGGCAATGAGGTTTTTTATGGTAGCAAGTGCAGCGTTTGTTCCCTCACTGGTCGAACAGGCGATGGTAACAGTTCCGTCGTCATCAATATTGATTTCTGCACCGGTTTCTTCGGTAATGCTGCGGATAGTCTCTCCACCCTTACCGATAATCATGCCGATACAGTCGACTGGTACCTTAATACTTGTAAGTTTTGGCGCAAAGTTTGCAAGCTCTTGGCGATAAGAAGGGATAGCTTTTTCCATTTCATTGAGAATGTGCAGTCGTCCTCTGCGTGCTTGTTCAAGAGCAGTTTCAAGAATATGATAGTCCAGTCCATCAATCTTGATATCCATCTGGCATGCTGTAATACCATCCTTTGTGCCTGAAACCTTGAAATCCATATCTCCCAAATGATCCTCATTGCCAAGAATATCGGAGAGTACTGCGTAAGATGAGCCTTCTTTGATCAGTCCCATGGCAATGCCTGAAACCGGCTTTTTGATTGGTACTCCTCCATCCATAAGGGCAAGCGTTCCTCCGCATACTGAAGCCATTGATGAAGAGCCGTTTGATTCAAGAATGTCTGAAACGATACGGATCGTGTAAGGGAATTCTTCTTCGGTTGGGGCCACCATTTTAATGGATCGTTCGGCAAGATTACCGTGACCAATCTCCCGGCGGCCAATACTTCCGAGCCGTCCGCACTCACCGACGCTGAATGGAGGAAAGTTATAATGGAGAAAGAATTTTTTATCAGCACTGCTCGTAAGAGTATCAACGGATTGAGCGTCTTTTTTTGTGCCGAGAGTAATGGTCACAAGCGCTTGTGTCTCTCCCCTCGTAAAAAGGGCCGAACCATGGGCTCTCGGAATGATGCCAAGTTCAATGCTTATTGGGCGGACCTCATCAAGAGCACGACCGTCAAGGCGTTTTGCATCATCAAGAATCATGTGGCGCATTACCCTTTTTTCTACCGTATGAATCTGTTCTTCTATGATGTGCGGATTCATGCAAAGTGCTTTCAGGGGATCAGCAGTAGTATCTTCAAGATGGAGTGCTGCTTTAAAGTGTTCAACAGTTGATTCTATTGTGTCGCGGTATATGAGAGCTGTTTGATCTGCTCGCTCTTCCTTCCTGAGAGGAGTATAGGCGAGTTCCTTGAGACGAGTTTCGGAAAGTTCCCGAACAACTTCGGTAAGTTCTGCAGGTATTGCTGTTGGAGTAAAAGGACGATGGGGTTTTGCCACTTCAGCTGATATCTCGCTTTGCAGTGCGCAAAGTTTACGGATAGCAGTATGGCCGAATTGAATGGCTTCAACCATTTCAGCTTCTGAAATCTCCTTCATCTCACCCTCAAGCATACAAATGGTATCAGACGTTCCGCCAATACAGATATCAATGTCACTTTTCAAAAGTTCATTGATGTCAGGATTGATGACATAAAAGCCATTGATTCTGCCTACCCTAACTTCAGACATCGGACTTTTGAAAGGAATGTCGGATACCATAATGGCGGCTGAAGCTGCCAAGCCACCGAGGACGTCGGCATCATTGATCTGATCTGAGGATATAACAGTAATAATAATCTGGGTTTCATAAAGATAGCCTTCAGGAAAAAGCGGCCTGAGTGCACGGTCAATCAACCTGGCTGAAAGTATCTCTTTTTCAGATGGGCGGCTTTCGCGTTTGAAAAAGCCTCCGGGAAACTTGCCGGCAGCTGAATATTTTTCGCGGTATTCAACTTGGAGTGGAAAAAAATCCTGGTTGGGCGGGGGGATTTTTTTGCTTGATACAACGGTCGCAATCACCATTGTGTCGCCAAGGCGGACAACTACAGCACCGTCAGCCTGTTTTGCCATTTTGCCTGTTTCAATCGAGATTATCTTGCCCTGACCAAGATCAATTGCTTTGTTAACAATCATGGAAATTGTGTCGTAAATAGTGATGAAAATGTTGCCCGCTTTTTTTAAGCAATGAAATGCGTTCTTAAAATATAATATAAAAAAGTCTCTTCCAGTATATTGTTCTCTGTTTGCTCTTATGCACGGATCTTTCCGTTATCGATAAGCCTGACATTTCCTACATAGGCAGCGAGGAGCAGCCGGTACTCTTTACCCTCTTCAGCAGTTTCAGCTGGTTCAAATAACTCTTCGTCGACAAAACTGACATAATCGAGGCGGAATCCTGGAGTTGAGTAAATCATTTGTTCAATCTCTGAGGCAATAGTTTTAAAGTTTTTTTCTTTTTCTGCAATACGTTTTTGAGCATGGCATATTCCTTGATAAAGAATTCCTGCCGCGCTGCGTTCTTGGCTTGAGAGGTAAATATTTCTTGAACTTATTGCCAGTCCGTTTTCTTCCCTGACAATGGGGGCCGCAACAATAGTAATACTCATATTGAGGTCGGCAACAAGTCGTCGTATAACAGCAAGTTGCTGTGCGTCTTTTTCGCCGAAAATGGCTGTATGCGGTTTTGTGATATTGAACAGCTTGGTAACAATTGTTGCCACTCCGTTGAAATGGCCTGGTCTTTGAAGCCCTTCAAATCGTTCACTGAGAGCACCGCACTTCAGAGTTGTTTGATAGTGTTCGGGGAAAATGCTTTTGGTTTCAGGGGCGAAAAGGTAATCGACACCTGCCGATGTGGCAAGAGCAATGTCCTGTTCAAAAGGTCTGGGGTAACGGTGAAGATCTTCGGTTGGTCCGAATTGAATAGGGTTTACAAAAATGGTGAGAATAACGATACCTGCACTTTGCCTGGCAAGCTTTACAAGGCTGAGATGTCCTTGGTGCAACGCGCCCATGGTCATGACGACACTGATAAACTGCCGGTTAAGTCGTAGTTTTTCTGCTATAGTCTGCATCTGACCGGGTTCAGTGATAATTTGCATGTTTTTTTTCTGATTTGAGTGCTTTTTTGCCGGATGGATGGACAATAACAACAAACTCACCTCTTGCTGTATCGTCGGTAATGCGTTGACGGATTTCTTCAATTGTTCCGGTAAGATACTCCTCAAATATTTTTGTCATCTCTCGGCCAATAAAAATCTGCGCATCAGGCAAGAGGTTGCGGAGTTCGTCAAGGAGCTTTATAATCCTATAAGGAGATTCATACAGAACAAAAGAGGTTTGCAGTGCAATGAGATATTCAATACGGCTTTTTCTCCCTTTTTTATGAGGAAGAAAGCCAGCAAAAAAAAAATTGTTGACAGGAAGCGGACAGACTGACAATGCAGTTGTCAGTGCACTTGGCCCGGGAATCGGAATAACCTGAAGGTGTTTTTCATGCACTGCGTAAAGCAGCGCATATCCGGGGTCACTAATAACAGGGGTTCCTGCATCAGTGATAAAAGAGACATCAATTCCTTTCTCAAGCAGTGCAATAATCTGCCCGATCGCTTTTGCCTCGTTGTAGTTATGATAACTAATAAGTTTTTTCCCGGAAATATCAAGATGCTTCAGTAGAATCGATGCACGGCGTGTATCTTCACAGGCGATCGTTCCGGATTGGTTCAAGGTTTTTATCGCTCTCAGAGTAATGTCTTCAAGATTGCCGAGAGGCGTTGCGACGACGTAAAGTGTTCCGGTATGTAACAGTTCGGTTTGCACGGGCGAAAGAGGGGCTTGAACAAAGGGTTTGTTATGGTAGATTCACATTCCTTTTAGTATAATAATAAAAGAACGATAAACAGCATTTGGGGAGAGATGAAGGATCAAGGGTGGTTATTGTCGGTCAATGACTTGCATGTTTGTTTTCCCGGAAGAAAAAGTGGGTTTTTGGGCAGACCTCTTCCAGTACAAGTGGTTAATGGGGTCTCTTTTGATATGTATCAGGGAGAGACGCTTGGTCTTGTCGGCGAATCGGGATGCGGTAAAACAACCCTTGGTAGAGCCCTGATTCGTCTTGGCAGTCCTACTGTTACAGGAAAGATTGCATTTGATGGGCGAGAGATTTCTGCCATCGGCAATCATGAATTCCGCTCCCTTCGTAAGGAGATGCAGATGATTTTTCAGGATCCTTTCGGATCGCTGAATCCGCGTCTGACCGTTGGACAAATGCTTGGAGAGGTACTGCAGGTTCATGGTATTTTCCGTGGTGAAGCCGCCCGTAAGCGGATTGAGGAGTTGCTTGATGTTGTCGGGCTGAACAGGGAGTATTTCAACCGTTATCCGCATGAGTTTTCAGGAGGGCAACGGCAGCGAATTGGCATTGCAAGAGCAATAGCAGTCAACCCTAAATTCATTATCTGCGATGAGCCGGTTTCTGCGCTTGATGTCTCAATTCAGTCACAAATTATCAATCTGCTAAAGGATCTTCAACGGAATCTGGGATTGACCTATCTTTTTATTGCGCACGATCTTTCGGTTGTCGAATACATTTCTGATAGGGTTGCGGTCATGTATCTTGGTAAGATTGTCGAAATTTCAAATTCCACTGAACTCTATACCAATCCGAAACATCCCTATACAAGAGCTCTTCTGTCGGCAATTCCCAATCCTGAACCTGGCTGCAAAAAAGAACGGATTTTGTTGAACGGTGATTTACCAGGCCCACTGTATATTCCTTGCGGATGCAGTTTTCATCCACGATGTCCTGTTGCAACAGCAGAGTGTCGAAACAGGGAACCGAAGCTTCAGGAACTTAATAATGGACACCATGTCAGTTGTCTCCTTTATGAAGAATAAAAATATGCCAACAAAGAAGGGAGGAGGATGCTTTCGTAATGGGTGCTTTACTCTCATTATAATTCCGGTTCTGCTTTTTGCCGGATTATTTTTGGCTTTTCGTTTTTCCCATGCTCTTCCTGACCGTTTTGTGCTGATCATGCCTCTCAGTGGAGGGCTTGATGAAATTCGCAATGAAAGCACTTCACTGCCTTTTTTGCCTTCACGAGGGCCACTTTCTTTTCAGGAATTGCTTTTTGTTTTCGATAATGCAGCATCTGACGACCGTGTCAAGGAGGTGCTTCTTGATATCAACGGCCTTCATACAACGCCAGCAAAGATAGCTGAATTAAGGGTGGCTGTTGAAAAGGTTCGTAAAGCGGGGAAAAAAGTTACTGCTTTTCTTCGGTCTGCCGAAAATAGTGATTATCTCATGGCTGTAGCATGTGATTCTATTATTGTAGAGCGCGGCGGCTATCTTCTCCTTGATGGGTTAAAGGCGGAGTCTCTTTTTTATACCACACCACTTGGGAAAATTGGAGTTAAAGTTCAAGCCGCGCAGTGGAAAAAATACAAAAGTGGTATTGAACCGTTTGTCAGAACCGGTGCAAGCAAAGAGTACTTTGAACAGATCAATGCGTTACTTGACGAGGTCTATGATGATTACCTTTTTTACGTATCGAGACGCAGGAATATCAGCAGAAACTTTTTCGAGTCAGTGATCAACAATGATGCTTTGATCTCGGCTAAAAAAGCAAAAACTCTCGGACTGATTGACGGTATTGCTTCATACTGGGAGCTGCAGCAAACTTTGACCCGAAAGATTACAGGGAAGGAGCTTACCAGTAATAATGATGCTTTTGTCAATGCGGCCGATTACCGTTCTCATGTTGCCTGGCCACGGAATGCGGAAGGTAATGAACGTATTGCGGTAGTTACCATGTCCGGTACGATTGTCCGTTCTTCAGGAGAATTTGGCGAAGGCATTGATGTCGAAACACTGAAGAATTCTCTCTATGCTGCTCTTGAGGATAAAAAAGTTAAAGCGATTGTGCTGCGTATTGACAGCCCAGGTGGTGATGCTCTTGCGTCGGCTGATATGTTGCAGATGCTTGATTCGGCAGCGGTGAAAAAACCTCTTGTGGTCTCCATGTCGGGTGTTGCGGCGTCGGGTGGTTATATGACGGCCCTTGCCGGTAAAACCATTTTTGCTCAACCCCTTACCATTACAGGTTCAATTGGTGTTTACGCTCTTAAGCCAAATATCAGTGGTCTTGCTGAAAAAATCGGTTTGGGTCGCGATGTTGTTGTACGAGGCCGGTATGCTGATGCCAACACACCGTTCAAGCCACTTGAAGGTGAGGCTTACAGTAAATTTGTCGCAGCATCGGGGGAAGTGTATGATGACTTTATCGGCAAGGTTGCTGCCTCAAGAAGAATGCGGATTACACAAGTGGATTCTGTTGCAGGAGGAAGGGTCTGGAGCGGAAGCCGTGCGTTGAAGGCTGGCTTGATTGACCGTACTGGCGGACTTTTTGATGCCATTCATGCTGCACAGCTTCTCGCTAAAATGGATATGACCAAAAAACCAAAAATCATGCTCTATCCGATGCAGAAAAGCTGGTTTGAATCCCTTTTACAGAAAAATACAGAGAGTCTTTTCGAGAGGATTGTGATTGCTGTCAAACAACAGTTACTCGATGAGATAATTCCCAGGAGCCAATTCCATTCTATGGCAGCTTTCTATGAATTGCTGATGAACTCTGATCAACAGCATATCCTGGCCATTATGCCTTACGAGATCATCATTAACTGATCAAGCGCAGAAGAACATAAAAAGATGCTGTAGTTTTATTGCTCCCTGCAATAAAACTTTTAATCCTTAGCCGTTAATAAACGTTATTAATAAATAAAGGGGGGAACTATTTTTTTATTAATGCCTATAGTTGCCGGAGCAATAAGACTTGTTATCAGTAATTTGATTGTTTTTTCAATCATTGAGGGTGGATTCTCTAAAGCTCTGCTTCGAGAAAAAATGATGAAAAATGAATTCAAGACTCCTTAGCTCTACTGAGAGAATTCCTTATGTTAACCCATCTTTAGAACGTCCAGAAATCCCTGTCGAGGTTGCGATACTGAATGCCTTGAATGAGGTGTTTCATTGCAATATGTTCGGAGCCGTCAAGGTCGGCGATGGTGCGGCTTACCTTGATGATTCGATCGTGCGCTCTTGCTGAAAGGTTCATGCAGTTCATGGCATGCATGAGTTTCTGCGAACTTTCCCTGTCGAGACGGCAGAATGTCTTGATCTGTTTGGAGCTTATCTGTGAATTTGTATAGATTTTCGGTGATGTCGTGGAAGCAAACCGTTCCTGTTGAATTTTCCTTGCCTGTATGACTCTCTGGCGGATTGTCATTGAGTTTTCTGCACTCGATGAGGCAAAAAGGTCAGCATTTTCAACTTTCGGCACATCAATATGAATATCGATACGATCAAGCAGTGGTCCTGAAATTTTTGAAAGATACCGCTGAATCTGCTGAGGCGGAGCGGTCAGGTTCCCGTCACGGTCTTTAAGGGTTCCCGCAGGACTTGGGTTCATTGCAGCAATGAGCATAAAACTTGCAGGATACTTTGTGGTCATTGCGATTCTTGATACGGTGACCTCTCGATCTTCGAGTGGCTGGCGGAGCACTTCCAAAGCATTACGGCTGAATTCGGGGAGTTCGTCAAGAAAAAGTATGCCGTTATGTGCCAGACTAACCTCTCCGGGTTTTGCTGTTGCGCCTCCACCGATCAACGCAACATTGCTTGTTGTATGATGGGGACAGCGGAACGGTCGTGTAACCATGAGCGCTCGCTCTTTTTCAAGGAGGTTGGCCACAGAGTAAATTTTTGTGGTTTCCAGCGATTCTTCAAAACCAAGAGGCGGCAGAATTCCCTGCAATCCTTTTGCCAACATGGTTTTTCCGCTGCCAGGAGGGCCGATCATAATGACATTATGGCCACCGGCGGCAGCAATTTCAAGCGCTTTTTTTGCTGTCCATTGTCCTTTGATATCAGCAAAATCCACGAGGTACTCTTGCTCCCCTTCAAATAACGTTGCGACATTGACTGTTACAGGAATGTGTCCAGTATTTCCATTCAAAAGCGCAACAGTTTCGCCTAAGGTTTCGACGCCGTACACCTCAATGCTGGAACTTGACGCTGATACTGCTACAGCGGCCTCCGTCGCGTTTGCCAACGGCACAATCAGACGTTTTATCTTCTCTTTTCCAGCCATAATCGCTACAGGGAGCGCTCCATTGATTCTTCTGAGCGATCCATCAAGCGCAAGCTCTCCCATAATCAGTGTATCCTCAAACCGTTTACTGATAAGATCCAGCGATCCAAGTAGACCGATGGCTATCGGAAGATCAAATGCAGTGCCCTCCTTTTTTATATCAGCCGGTGCAAGGTTGGCCGTAATTTTTTTAGGAGGAATAGTAAATCCAGAATTTCTTATTGCCGTAAGAATCCTCTCCCGACTCTCCCTGATAGCATTGTCCGGCAGGCCAACCACAGTAAAAGATGGAATGCCTGAAGTTACGTTGATTTCAACAGTAACTTTCAAGGCGTCGATACCAATCAATGCAGCGGCGTTAAGTGTCGAGAGCATAGTGAATTATAATTTTTTGTATTTATTTAGTAAGTAAGGTAGACAAATATTCGACATCCATGAATATTTCCTTTTTGCATGACGTATTCCATTGTCGTGAAATTATGGGGAGTCTCTGAGATATTGCAGGTCACCTATTGGATACATACTATATCGAGTAATCCTCCTGATATGGCTTTGACGCTGAAGGTCAAGCAGAGCTTCAGTAGCAATTTTCTTGCCTATAATACCTTATTTCCCCATGCCATAAAGCAAGTTTTTAGGTGTTACGGCGCATGCCGGAAAGAGTTTCTTTTTGACCATAGCGGTTATCAGCAGATATTCATCATGGTTACCACCTACCCAACTTTGGAAGCTCAGTTTGAGCAGAGTACGGTGGTTTGAAAGTTTTTTTGTATCAAAGCCGGTTTCTTTCCATGCTTGTAAACGGCGCTTGTCAAGTATGGAAAGCACTTTTGAAACAATATTATAGAGGCAGCAAATCACATTTTTCCGCTCATCTGATGCATCGGGCTTTTCATGGAGAGTCTTTCCTATTTCCCAGAGCTCTTTCTATAATAACTTGAAATTCACAGTGAATGTCAAGTTGTTCGGGCGGAGTCCACATCTGCTTTTCCCGTTTTACCAAAATGTAAGTACAGTTGAGGGGTGCTGCACCCAAGTACTGTTTTTCGTTTTGCTTCGGTTAGATGGGATGTCAACGTTGCACTGCAGGAAACCATTGTCAACAGGCCACAATTGTTGCTTCCGAAATTACATGTTCAAAGAGGCACAGAAGAGTTTTACCCTATAGTCTTGTGAGATGGGAAAGGCCATGTTCAGCTTCGAGTGCTCTCCAGTTCTGGGCAGCAAAATTATTTTGCACCATATTACGTAAGCTGTTAAAAAAAATGGAAATGCATTAAGAGTGCGATCGAGATCAGACTATCGTTCAAGAGGCATGCGAGCATTTTACCAAGACAAGTGCTTCACCAATTCATCTTTGCCCAAGGCAGCGGAGTACCTCCTGAAAACAGAGAAAAACTAAAATGACATCGTGTTCAGCTTTTTCGGCATTGATGATATTGGTGATGAGCATGAGATATTTCTAGGGCAATGTATGCGGAAGTGCTTATTTTTTCACAGTATTCGAAAAAATCCACAGAGTTATACATGATGTTTTTTTCTTAACTGTTAGCGGTTCAGAAAATTCTGTTGTTGTTAACAACAACAGAATTTTTAAGCTTTCTGTTTGTCGCCTTTATTATTTATGCTTATCTTAATACATAATCTTTTGGGTTAAGCCACTAACACCTAATTCATTACCTGTCATGGACAACAAATCAAATGGTAAGCTTCTTGCATTAGCAATAGGCGGGGCTGTCTTAATGGGGTCATTGTTTTTCGGGTTGTCATTTTTAACCGGGTACAAGGTGCCGGCCGACAATATCTCCGTATTTTTAACGCCTTTACGTTCCTTTGCTGGATGGATTTCCCTCATTTTGTTTGCCTCTTTTGTTATTATGGGTCTTGGCAAAATGTCTTCCAGTATCAGTTCGAAGTGGTTTTTAAGTTTTCCTCTCGGTGTTATTGCTCTTGTTGCTTTCCTGTTTGCATTGTTGTGGTTAAGGCCCTCAGGGATATTAATGCCAACGACAGGTCGAACGACTACGATGGATGGCAAATACATTCGTTCTGTCGCTGAACTGACAGACTATCTGGAAAAGCCGGTTTTATCGCCCAATGTTCCAAAGGCGCCTCCAGGTTTTGATTTTAAGGCAGCTAAGGCTCTTTGGGAGCTGAAGTGCAATAAATGTCATACTCAGGGATCAACTATGGATGCTTTTAAAACCAAGTACAAGAAGACAGGGAAAATTGATGTGGTTGTTAATCGCATGCAGACAATTGCAGGTTCAGGTATAACCGTTGATGATGCCAAAACTATTATGATGTATCTGAACGAAAAATTCTGATATCATTCTATAGTTGTCTTTTCAGTGTAATAAAAAGGCCTCAAAGATTTATCTTTGAGGCCTTTTTATTACACTGTTTGGCAGTCAGTCAGTCAGTGTGGCGCGCTGTAATTGGCGGTGACGGTTTCTGTTATTCCGCCCCTTGCTTTCCATTCTGTAATGACAGAGAGTGATCTTGGCTGAAGAAGCTCTACAAGGTCATCAAGTATCCTGTTTGTAATATTTTCATAAAAAATTCCTGCGTTACGGAACTCAAGAAAATAATATTTCAGCGATTTTAATTCTATACAACTTTTATCAGGCACATAGCGAATAATAATGGTTCCGAAATCAGGAAGCCCTGTTATGGGGCAAACTGACGTAAATTCGGGGTTGACAATCTCAATCGTGTAGTCTCTGTTGGGATAGGTGTTATTGAAGAGTTCAAGGATTTCTTTTTTCATCGTGAATCGGAATTAGTGAATGTTTTTTATCAGTTTTTACCAGGTAAGAGTACCCTTCTTTTCGATGCAAAATAAAAATCCATAGCGATTTTTCAGTAAATTCTGTCGATTTTTGTTGTTGTTCCTTGAATGTAAACGGTCAGTAATTATGCAGGTATCCCATGAAGTGGTGAATATGGAACTTTTGCAGCTTTATAAAGTATTGGGAGCGGAGTATGATCTTACGGAAACACACTATACTTTTGGGGGGCACTCGTTCAGTTTTCTGAGTGTTTTTGACAGTTATGCGCTTTTGGATAGAATTTCGCCTGAGGAGTTTATCAAAGATGAACAAATGCCTTACTGGGCAGAAATATGGCCATCAGCGATAACGCTTTCCTCATTTATTGCTGATGAACTTTCGCTGGCTGGACAGAGCGTGATTGAAATAGGTGCTGGTGTTGGGTTGGTTTCAGTTGTTGCCGCATGGAAAGGTGCCGATGTTCTGGCTACAGATTATTCGCTTGAAGCGCTTCGTTTTGCCCGATACAATGGCATGAAAAACAGGGTTAATCTTGTTTATGAGAAGCTAGATTGGCGTCTTGTGCAATGCAGTACACAGTTCGACCTGTTGTTTGCGGCTGATGTACTTTACGAAAGGGTAAACCTGCTTCCCATTGCTATGGCAATCGATAAACTACTTAAGCCTGGTGGTGTGGCATACCTTGCTGATCCGCGGAGGAGATTGGCAGAACAGTTCCTTGAGCTGGCTGCGGAAAACAATTTCGTAATAACTTCATTTCCGAGAAAGTATATTGAAGGTTCAAAGACTGTCGCGGTGAATATCTACAAAATGACAAGGCAATGAAGAACAAGGATGATATGTTCTCCGTTCGCTGGCACTATGATGCAGGTCGTGGTGCGATTGTCTGGCAGTTGATGTTTACAGAAACCGGTGATCTTGTTGGGCAAAAGCGTTTTCCCGCTGACAGACGAGCACTTTTTTTTTGTATTGATACCGTGACAGGAAAGGTGTTTTGTGATGATTATCTTTTGATGGACCATGTTTATTCTGTTCCAGCCGGTGACGGCTGGTTCACTGGGCTTGAAACCATTAGCAAGGATCTTGCCTACTGTTATGCCTGTCAGCCGCAAAGCCCTGAGCATAAAGGCATATGGGCTATCGATTTCAGGGCCGACAAAGTAGTCTGGGCACGTTCAGATATTGGTTTTATTGCAAACCTCGATAATGCATTTCTTGTTTCTCAATCTTCAGTCTTTGGCGGTTTTCCAGAACAGAAATTTTTGCTTGTTGATCCATGTACCGGTATGAATCTTGATCAGTCCGTTCTCGGTAGCGCTCAAGTCAATGTTCTCAGGGAAAATGTTTTGCAGGAAAAGGTAAGGCAGAATGTTGTTCTTCCTGAAGTTGTAGCGGAAGAAATGGCAGAAGAGCGTCTGGCTTTGCAACAAATTGGTATTCCCGAAACAATACGCTGTGAATGTATCATGAAAGGCGTGTTGATGGTTGCCGCCTTGCACGAACAGAGGGAGCTGTCCGGAGCATGGGACTCATTTCTTAAAGTATGGCATATGAATCGGTTAGTGTATACCGATTGTATGGCAAAAGATATTGGCCACCCATGTATGAACAATTTTCTGATCCACGGTGATGATTTATTTTATATAAGAAACAGAGAAGAACTGGTCTGTGTCGCACTTTCATGAAACATTCATCAATACAGCCGCTTCCTGTCGTATTCCAGAAAGCGTCACTTCCAGTGAGTGACTTTCTCGAGAGTCTCTTGAGTCGCAGGAATTTATCGTTGCATACGGTGATTGCCTACAGAACTGATCTTGTTCAGTTTTTCTCTTTTATCATGCAGCATCTTGGGCTTGCTGACTTGAGTTGTTTTAATCCAGAGCTGGTAACAGCTCTGGATGTAAGGCTTTTTATGGGCGACTTGATCGAAAGAGGAATTCAGCAGCGATCCATTGCCAGAAAACTGGTCTCGGTTAAAAGCTTTTATAGGTACATGCGGGAAATCGGATATATAAAAAGTTCGCTTTTTTCTTCTATCCTTACGCCAAAATATCCGCATCGTGTTCCGGGTTTTTTAACTGAACAGCAGGCCGAAAAGCTTTTTAATGAGCTGCTTCCGACCAGTTCGAAAGAATCGTTTGCCGACGAACGTGATCGTAGTATCCTTGAACTGCTTTATGGCAGTGGGCTTCGTGTTTCAGAGCTGATTAGCTTGACAACGGAATATCTTGATCTTGAACGAGGATATGTTAAACTCACAGGAAAAGGAAGAAAGCAGAGAGTTGTTCCTGTTGGGTCACCAGCAGTAGAGGCCCTCAAAAAATATTTTGAAGTCCGGAAAAACTTCTTTAGAATCAAGAGAGGAGGGGAGCAGGAAGCGTTACAGTATGTTTTTGTAACCAAAAAGGGCAAAAAGCTTTACCCCATGCTTGTTCAAAGAGTGACCAAAAAATATCTTGCATCAGTCACTGAGCTGAAAAAGAAAAATCCACATCTGCTTCGCCACACGTTTGCCACTCACCTATTGAATCGGGGAGCAGATCTTGAAAGTGTCAGTGAAATGCTGGGGCACAGCAATCTTTCAACAACAGAACTATATACTCACGTTACTTTTGAGCGTTTAAATGAGGTTTACCGGAAGGCACACCCCAATGCATAGAGCTGCTGTGGGCTCCAGATAGTCTTGTTTCTGGGGTCTTGTTTCTTCATTATGTTCACCATATTTCAATGGAGGTTATTATGACAAAGGCTGTCGTTAATGATGCTGTCAATGTAAAGGTTACTTTACGCCACTCAAATAATCATACCGATATAGAAGAGTATGCACGCAATGCAGCGCTCATGCTTACAAGGGTCTTTCCAGGTATTATCAGTTGTCATGTCATTTTGGATCATCAGAAAAATGATTTTGAAAAAAACAAGCTTGCTGAAATAACAGTGCACGTACCGCAGAATGTTTTTGTCGCCAAGGAAGCAGGAGTAACATATGAGCAGACCATCGATACCTGTGTCGAGGCATTGAACCGGCAACTTTTGAGATACAAGGAAAAAGTGCAATAACAGTAAATCCAGAGAATCTGCCGGATGTAAGCGAAATATCCGGCAGATTTCCGGAGTTTATTAACACATCAATTGCCGAAGCCATGAATCTTGATCAAAAAGGCTTAAAGAAGCGATCAATAACGGTCGCCTATTTTTTTAATACTATTGGGCAAAAGCACGATATCAAGTTGCGGCGCCTGAACAGTGTTGATGAACAGAAACGGCGGATTTTTGAACGAGATCTTCATCGCCCGGGGCTTGCTCTCGCCGGCTTTACCAATCTTTTCACTTACAAACGGGTTCAGATTCTTGGTAATACAGAGACAAGGTTTTTAAATCACCTGGAGGAAGGCGAAAGACGTCGGGTGTTTCAAAATCTTGTACGATTCAAAATGCCCTGTATTATTCTGACCAGTAATAACAAACTGCCTGCGGATCTTCTTGATATGGCCACCAAAGCAGATATTCCGGTCTATATCACTCGATGTTCCTCAACGAAAACCATCTATATCGTTACTGGTTTTCTTGATGACCAGTTTTCACTTTACCAGCAGTATCATGGTTCAATGGTCGATGTTTATGGTGTCGGCGTTCTTCTTGCAGGTAAAAGCGGTCTCGGGAAATCTGAGATTGCGCTTGATCTTGTTGAAAGGGGGCATGGTCTTGTAGCTGATGATGTTGTGGTTATCCACCGGAAAGGGGAATCGATGATACTGAACGCCAAACGGAACAATATCATCGATCATTTTATGGAAATCCGGGGTCTTGGTGTGGTTGATGTGCGAGCAAACTTTGGTATCCGTGCGATTCGAGATGTCAAAGAGGTTCAAGTTGTTGTCGAGTTGCTTGAATGGAACAAAGAGATATCGTATGAACGGCTCGGCTTGGATCCAAAATTTATAAAGATTCTTGGTGTTGACGTTCCACTGATCGAATTGCCTATTTTTCCAGGTAAAAACATCACCGTCATTGTTGAGGTTGTTGCTCTTAATTTTCTTTTGAAACGATACTCGAATTATATTGCGGCCGAAGCACTGACTGAAAGAATAAACAAGGTGATCAAAAACGAGAAAACAGAGGATGATAGTCTTGACTGAAAATGGAACAAAAAGGGCCGCCTCAGTATATAGATTTGCGGCTCACCTGCTTATCGCTCTGCTTGTATTTACTCTCTCTTCCTGTGGTCACCACAAAGGAGGTCATGAAAACACTGGTAACAGGGGTAGGGCGATGGATTCAACCCTCGTTATCGCCATGCTCGGTGATGCGGATTACCTTAATCCTGTCCTTGGAAGTACAGTGACTTCGGGCAATATTATCGGACTTATCTATCCCTCTTTGCTGCAAAGTGAATTTGATACCACAACAGGACTGGTCAATTATATTGCCCTTGAAAAAAAGCTGAGGGCGGTAACGCCAGGTCAGGGCAAAAAAACACCAAAAGGCGCCCTTGCAAAGAGCTGGCGTATGTCAGAAGACCATAAATCCATTACCTATGTCCTTAGAAAGGATGCATTTTGGAATGACGGAAAGCCAGTTGTCTCTGGAGATTTCAAGTTTTCTTACCAGTTGTACGGCAATCCAGTCATTGCAAGTGCCCGTCAGCAGTACCTTGCAGAACTGATTGGTGCTGACAAGGGCAATGTTGATTTTGATAAAGCCATTGAGACGCCTGATGATACAACGCTGGTTTTCAGGTTTTACAAACCAGTTCCTGAGTATCTTGCTCTGTTCCATACATCACTGACCCCCCTACCGGCTCACCATTGGAAAGCTGTCAATCCTGATGAGTTCCGTCACTCTGCACTGAATCTCAATCCACTTGGTTCTGGCCCCTATACTCTGAAGAGTTGGCATCAACAGCAGGAAATCGTATTGGCTTCAAACAGGAAGTCGAATCTGCCTAAGGCTGGAACTATTCCACAGATAACCTTTAGAGTTGTTCCTGATTACACGGTGCGTCTCGCTCAACTTCAGACAGGTGCAGTGGATGTGGTTGAAAATATAAAGCCGGAGGATTTTATTGCTCTTTTGAGGGCAAACAGGCAACTTGAGGTTAAAACAGTTGGCCTGAGGGTCTACGACTATGTGGGTTGGTCAAATATCGATCATGAAGAGTATCGCAAAAGTGGTCGAGTCAAGCCCCATCCCCTCTTTGGTTCTGCGCAGGTTCGCCTTGCTCTTACTTGTGCCATTGACCGCGAAGCGATCATTGATGGCTATCTCAAAGAGTATGGCGTGATCTGCAATACTGATATTTCCCCTTCACTGAAATGGGCTTATAATGATCGGATTGTTCCTCATGCGTTTAATCCCACGAAAGCCTCAGCTTTGCTCAGGGCAGAAGGATGGTTGCTCGGTTCGGATGGCATTTTGCAGAAAAACGGACGAAAATTCAGTTTTGTGCTTTACACTAATTCAGGCAATGCGCGAAGAAATTATGCAAGTGTTATTATTCAGCAAAATCTCCGATCAATCGGTATAGACTGCAAGCTTGACGTTCAGGAATCCAATGTTTTTTTTGAGAATCTCCAGCAAAGAAAACTTGATGCGTGGCTGGCTGGCTGGTCGATTGGGCTGGAGATAGATCCTCTTGATGTGTGGGGTTCAGACCTGAACAAAAGTCGTTTTAATTTTACGGGGTATCAAAATCCACGCATCGACCGTCTTTGCGAGCTGGCCAAGCAGAAAATGGATCCTATAGGGACAAGGCCTTACTGGCTCGAGTATCAGGAAATTCTTCATAAGGATCAGCCGATTACTTTTCTCTACTGGATGAAGGAGACTCAGGGATTCAGCAAAAGAATTGAGGGCGCGGAACTCAATATTTCCGGTACCTTTTACAATATTGACGACTGGAGGCTGCGCCCTTCGGCAAATGTTGCTTTATAGACTGTTATGTTGGGTTATATTTTCAAGAGACTTTTGATTGCCATACCGCTTGTTTTTGGGGTATTGACCCTTACGTTTTTCATTATCAGGCTTGCTCCAGGCGATCCAGCTGCATTTTTTATCCAGCCGGGGATAAGTCCAAATGTTGCTGAACAGATCAGGGCCCAATATGGTCTTAACGATCCGGTTCCTGTCCAATATGTAAAATGGCTTGCCAATGTACTGCAGGGTGATTTCGGTCGCAGTTTCAGCCGCGCCCAACAACCTGTTTTTGATGTTATTGCCGATGCTCTTCCAATAACAATGACCATTGCCTTGTTGACCCTTGTTGCAAATTTTACCTTTGGCATTCTTATTGGGGTTATCTCTGCGATTCGCCAGAACACTTTTCTCGACAGATTTCTGACAGTAACGGCTCTCTTTTTTTATTCAATGCCGGAGTTCTGGTTTGCATTGATGATGATTATTCTTTTTGCACTGAAATTTCCCCTTTTTCCTGCATCAGGTCTGAACGAAATTGGCGCTGAGAACTTCGGCCCAATAGGATTTGTCCTTGATCGTTTTTGGCATCTTGTGTTACCTGTTACCGTGCTTAGTATCAACGGAGCAGCAGGCATTGCCCGCTATGTCAGGGGGAGTATGCTTGAAGTTATTCGGCAGGACTATATCCGTACGGCAAGGGCAAAAGGTTTGCCGGAAAAAATAGTTATTTTCAAACACGCACTTCGAAATGCTCTCCTTCCGGTCATTACCCTTATGGGAAGCTCATTACCTTTTATTTTCAGTGGTGCATTATTTATTGAGGTGATCTTTGCGTTTCCTGGGATGGGCAGAGTAACCGTAGAGGCTATTTTTGCAAGGGATTATCCGCTCATTATTGCCAATACCTTTATTTCCGGCTCTCTGATAGTGCTTGGCAATCTTTTTGCCGATGTTCTCTATGCTGTGGTGGATCCGCGAATTAAGCTCTGAGTTCTTTGACCGTTCAACCTGTAATATTTTCTGTTTGAGAATAGAATTGCTTAATACACCCCTCGATGCTGTTGAATCGAGGATCGATGAGCAGATAAGGCCGCTCCGTATGGATGATTTTGCCGGACAGCAGCGGTTGACCGATAATCTGAAAGTGTTTATTTCTGCGGCAAAAATGCGGGGTGATGCACTCGATCATGTGCTTTTGTCGGGGCCGCCGGGCCTTGGTAAAACAACGCTGGCCTATATTATTGCCTCTGAAATGGGAAGCAGCATCAAATCAACTTCCGGTCCATTGCTTGACAAAGCGGGCAACCTTGCGGGGCTTCTGACTGGTTTGCAAAAAGGGGACGTTCTTTTTATTGATGAGATTCATCGTATGCCGCCGACAGTTGAAGAGTATCTCTATTCGGCCATGGAAGATTTCCGTATTGATATCATGCTTGACAGCGGTCCCTCAGCAAGGGCTGTACAGTTGCGTATTGAACCTTTTACTCTTGTCGGTGCAACAACTCGTTCTGGACTTCTAACCTCCCCTCTTCGGGCAAGATTTGGCATCAACAGCCGGTTTGACTACTATGCTCCTGAACTTCTCGAAGGGATCATTATCAGGGCATCAGGTATTCTTGGTATCGGTATTGAGGCTGAAGCGGCATCAGAAATTGCAGGACGTTCAAGGGGAACGCCCCGTATTGCCAACAGGTTGGTCAGACGTGCCAGGGATTTTGCGCAGGTTGATGGTGTATCGATGATAACCAGACATATTGCCATAAAAACTCTTGACTGTCTTGAAATTGATGAGGAGGGGCTTGATGATATGGATAAAAAAATCATGGAGACAATCGTTAACAAATTCAACGGTGGTCCTGTTGGGATTGCCTCTCTTGCTGTTTCGGTTGGAGAAGAGCGGGATACCATTGAAGAGGTTTATGAGCCCTATCTTATCCAGGCAGGTTATCTTACACGAACAACAAGGGGTAGGGTTGCTACCCGTCAGGCATTTATCCGTTTTTCAACCGGTGCAGAGAGTAATGAATATTCCTTGTTTGATGCAAAGCCGGATCGGTAAACTGCCAGTTGTTTTCTTTATTGTTCTTTCGGCATGTTCGTCCCGATCTTTTCTTTCTGGCAGTGTAACAGATCGCGATTCGCTCTCTGAAGCTACGAAAAGAGAGCTTGTTACCGCGACCCTGCTCAGTGCAAAAGGCGAGTATCATGAAGCTGTTGAGCGTTATCGGACGCTCCTGATCGCTCAACCATCAAATGCAGCGCTTAATTATGCCCTTTCGAAAGCCTATGTAGGCCTTGGTGTTCTTGATTCTGCCCGTCTGTACAGCGAAAAAAGCGTTTTGCTCAATCCTGGCAACAAATATTATTTAAGGCTGCTTGCAGGGATATCTCATCAGATGCATGATTACAGTCGTGCGGTTGATCTTTACCGACAGCTTGCTCTTCTTGAACCGGGAAATACAGAACCACTTGCTGCTCTTGCTCTGGAAGAGCTTGCGGCCGATCAGCCAGAAAAAGCTCTTGCCGTTCTTCAGGAGATTTTGGCACTTGATCCAAAGAATGAGACAACTCTGGCCCAGGTACTGCTTATGGAGATAAAGCTTAATCATTATCAGGATGCAATCGGCACCTTGAGTGGGCTTATTGAAAGGGGCGATGGAAGAGAGAAGTTACGTCTTACTCTTGGTGAACTTTATCAGAAGACCGGACAGCATGATCTTGCCGTCAAAACCTTCAGGGAGGTACTCCAGGAGAATCCCCGCGTTATGCCAGTATGGCTCGCGTTGATCGAGGCTTCTGTACAATCTGGCAATCGTCCAACTTTTCTTGAAAATCTTAACCTGTTTTACAATACAAGCCAAGTGAGTCTCGATCAGAAAATTGCACTTGTTCAGTTCTTTGTCGGTCGTGCATCTCAGAAGAGCTCTTTTGTAGAGCCTGCGGTTGTCATGATTGACGAACTTAAAAGGCGATATTCCGGCAACAGCTTGGTGACCTTGAGGTTGCAGGTCGTGGATGGTGAACTTCTTTTTCATACAGGCAAGGTAAAACAAGCATTACAACTCATTGAGCCGATAGTATCTTCGAAAGCCGCGAAAAAGCACAAAGAGCTTTATTTGCAGGCGGGCAGTATCCTTGCATTATGTTATGATAACCTTGGTTTTTCCAAGAAAAGTATCCATCTCTATGAGGTTATTCTTGACCGTGATCCCGGCAATATTCTTATCATGAATAACCTGGCCTATATTCTTGCCGGTTTGGGAAAAGAGCTTCCGCGCGCCAAAAAACTGGCCATGAAAGCAATTGCCGCAGAACCTGATAATGGCGGCTATCTTGATACCCTTGGCTGGGTCTTGTTCAAGATGGGGGAGTATGAAAAAGCAAGAGAAATTCTGGAAAAAGCAGTAGGGCTGGATCCCCGAGAGCCTGAAATACCCGATCATCTCCATAAAGTGTATGAGAAGCTTGGTAACAGTCAGAAGGCAATGGAAATGAAAGAGCTGTCGCAAAAACTCAAGATACAGTAATTCCGTTCATGTTAGTTTTATGGTGTCCTGATCTTCTACATCGACAAAAAACGGCGGGAAAAGTTTTCCCGCCGTTTTTTGTTAAGAACCTTTCCTTAAGCAGGATTGTTTACTTTGCCTCACCAAAAGTGCGTGCGGCCAGATATTCGTAATGTGCCCAACGTGCGTCCACCTCTTTCTGGATTGCCGCATAGTACTCTTCGGCCAGAGCCGGATGGCTTTTCTTCAGCATTCTAAAGCGGTTTTCCATATTGAGGAACTGAGCTACCGGTATTTTTGGCTTTTTCGAATCAAGAATCAGAGGATTTTTCCCTTCGAGCAATCGTTCAGGGTTATAGCGATACAGTATCCAGTGTCCGGAATCCACAGCAGCTTTCTGATTCTCAAGCGCGGTTGACATGTTTATGCCGTGAGCAATACAGTGCGAATAAGCGATAATGATTGATGGACCGTTGTATGCCTCAGCTTCGAGGAATGCTTTCAGTGTCTGTTCGTCGCGTGCGCCAAGAGCAACAGAGGCAACATAGGCATTTCCATAGCTCATAGAGATCATGCCAAGATCTTTTTTTGTTACACTCCGTCCGGCCGTTGCAAATTTGGCAACAGCAGCCTTTGGTGTTGCCTTCGATGCTTGTCCGCCAGTGTTTGAATAGACTTCAGTATCGAGTACCAGAAGGTTGACGTTTTTGTCACCGGCTGTTACATGGTCAACGCCACCATAACCAATATCGTATGCCCAACCATCGCCACCGACGCCCCAGACACTCTTTTTTACAAGCATATCAGCCAGCGAAAGCAGATTCTTCGCAACAGGAGAATTCATCTGACGAAGCTTTTCTTTCAGGATCGCAACCCGTTTTCTCTGTTCAAAAATTTCCGGTTCATTACTTTCGGATGCGGTAAGTATTTCTGTTGTCAGTGGTTCACCAATTTCTGAGGCCACGCTTTTCAACAGTTCGCAGGCATATTCCCGCTGTTTGTCGATAGAGATTCTGAAGCCGAGAGCAAATTCTGCAGTATCTTCAAAGAGGGAGTTTGACCATGCAGGACCAAGGCCGTCAGCATTGGTCGTATAGGGTGTTGTCGGAAGGTTTCCACCATAGATTGACGAACATCCCGTTGCATTACCGACAACCAGGCGGTCGCCAAACAACTGTGTCATGAGTTTGATATACGGTGTTTCGCCGCATCCAGAACATGCGCCCGAAAACTCAAAAAGAGGTACCTGAAGCTGCTGTTCTTTGATCAGTTTTAAATTGATGTTATTCCTGTCGAAGTCCGGAATGTTCAGAAAATAGTTCCAGTTGTCAACTTCTGTTTCGCGAAGTGGCGGCTGCGGGTGCATGTTGAGGGCTTTTTTGCCCGGGGTGTTTTTATCTCTTCCCGGACAGACATGAGCGCAGATTTCACATCCCGTACAATCTTCAGGGGCAATTTGAATGGTATACTTCATTCCCTCCCAACTGGCGCCTTTTGCCTCGATAGATTTAAATGTGTGTGGTGCATTCCCAAGATATTTTGGGTCATAAAGCTTGGCGCGAATGACGGCGTGTGGGCATACTATAGTGCATTTAGCACATTGGATACACAGTTCCGGCTCCCAGACTGGAATTTCATCAGCAAGGTTACGCTTTTCAAATTTGGATGTACCTGTCGGATACGTTCCGTCTTCAGGCAGTTCACTGACCGAAATGCTGTCACCGTCGCCGGCAATGATTCTTGCCAGTACGTTACAGACAAAATCAGGTGCTTCACCGACAATAGGCGGGCGAAGCTTTTTTGCACTGTCAGCAACAGAGCCGACGGTAACCTGATGCAGATTAGACAGGGTATTATCGACGGCCTGTATGTTTTGTTGAACAACGTCATCACCTTTTTTGCCGTACGTCTCCCTGATAGAAGCCTTGATTTTTTCTATAGCCTCTTCACGGGGCAGGACACCAGATATGGCAAAAAAGCAGGCCTGCATAATGGTGTTGATACGCTGTCCCATGCCACTCGTATGGGCGACCTTATAGGCATCTATAGTGTAGAGTTTTGCCTTTTTGTTGATCAAGTGTTCCTGAACAATTTTTGGCAATTTGTCCCAGAGTTCCTCTGCACTGTATGGTGAGTTCAAGAGCAGGGTGCCTCCGTTCTTGAGATATTTTACCAAATCAACCATTTCAAGGAAAACCCAATGGTGACAGCCGATAAACTGGGCCTCAGTGATCAGATAGGCAGAACGAATCTGATAGGGTCCAAACCGAAGGTGCGAGGTCGTTATAGAACCGGCTTTCTTGGAATCGTAGACGAAATAACCCTGGGCAAAGTTCTCGGTGTTTTCACCAATAATCTTGATACTGTTTTTATTGGCGCCAACGGTGCCGTCTGATCCAAGACCGTAAAAGAGCGCCCTGAACATCTCATCCGGCTCAATGGAGAACGTGTGGTCAACCTCAAGACTGGTGTTGGTGACATCATCGGTGATACCAACAGTGAAATGGTTTTTTGGTTTTGCTGAAGCCAGGTTGTCAAACACGGCCTTGATCATGGCCGGTGTGAATTCCTTTGATGAAAGTCCATATCTGCCGCCTATGATCGCGGGTACGGTTTTCACCAAACCATTCTGTACACCTTCATGCATGGCATTGACCGTGTCGAGATAAAGCGGCTCTCCCGCACTTCCCGGTTCCTTGATGCGGTCAAGGACAGCGATTGAGGTAACGGTCGATGGAAATGCCTTGACAAAACGCTCAATATCAAAAGGACGGAAGAGGCGGGCATGGATGACTCCGACTTTTTCGCCCTGCTTGTTGAGGTATTCCATGGTTTCGCGGGCGGTTTCAACCCCCGAGCCCATAAGAACAATAACACGTTCAGCATCCGGTGCACCGTAATATTCGTAGAGTTTATAGTGACGTCCGGTGAGCGCCGCAAATTTTTCCATCACTTTTTCAGTGATGTCGGGACAGGCATTATAATACTTGTTGACCGTCTCCCTGGCCTGAAAATAGACATCCGGATTCTGCGATGTTCCACGGATAACAGGTGCATCAGGGCTGAGGCGCCTGTTTCGGTGAGCGATGACCAAATCATCATCAATCATGGCCTTTATAATATCATCAGCAATGACCTCGATTTTGGAGATTTCATGGGATGTCCTGAATCCGTCAAAAAAGTGAAGGAATGGAACTCGTGACGCAAGGGTTGCCGCTGCCGAAATGAGGGCCATGTCCATGACCTCCTGAACAGAACTCGACGCAAGCAGCGCAAAACCTGTTCCGCGGACTGACATGACATCGCCATGGTCTCCAAAAATTGAAAGTGCCTGTGCTGCAAGTGCACGGGCCGATACGTGGATAACGCATGGCGAAAGCTCGCCCGCAATTTTATACATATTCGGAATCATGAGCAAAAGGCCCTGTGATGCAGTAAAGGTGGTCGTCAGCGCACCAGTCTGCAAGGCGCCGTGCACTGCAGCAGCAGCTCCAGCTTCGCTCTGCAATTCATCAATTTTTGGAATTGTTCCCCAAATGTTGGTTTTTCCTTCTGAAGCCCACGCATCAGAATACTCCCCCATCGGTGATGCTGGAGTAATTGGATAGATACATACTACTTCACTTGTACGGTAAGAGACATGAGCCAAAGCTTCATTTCCCTCCATTGTTTTATAAGTCCGGCTCATACTGGCAGTCACCTAATTTGTATTGACAGAAAGGAATGTAGTAAATGGGCAGTGCGCTGATATGTAAACCACAAGGCAACGGAAAAAGTTGAGAAGAGTAACGTTACCTTCGTGGCCAAAAAATCAAGATCAATGCGTACAGAAAGATATTAAAAAAAAAGATTTTTGATAAAATTAATTAGATTCGGGTCTTTTTCTTGCGATCTTTGCAGCCTTCCAGAGATGTTGCGGACAGTACCTATCATCGTGCTTTTTGCTTACTTTTTGAAACACACCGACACAGGAAAAGGGATTTTATGAACGCGGAACATTCCGAAAACATTGTCTATGGCAGGAATGCCGTCCTTGAGCTGCTCCAGCAAAAACCAGAGAGCATTGAGAAGCTCTATTTCCAGTTCAATACCTCTCATCCGAAACTCAAGGAAATTGTCATTACTGCCAGGCGACTGAAACTTGTCAGTGGCAAGGCAAGGCTTGAAAAACTTTCGCTGATAGCCGGTACCACCAAGCATCAGGGTGTTTGTGCACTCATCAGCTCTGTTACCTATTATACGCTGGAAGAGGTTGTTGCCAACCCCCGCAATACCTTCCCGCTCTTTGTTGTCCTGCAGGGTCTGGACGATCCTCACAACATCGGGGCTATTATCCGAACGGCAGAAGCTGTAGCCGCTGATGCCGTTGTGCTTGTTGAAGGAAAGGGTTCGCCGGTTAATGCCGTTGTTCACAAAGCGGCAGCAGGCGCTCTTTCCCATATACGAGTCTGCAAAGTGAAGAGTCTTGTGCGCGCTCTGGAATTCCTGCACCAGTGCAATGTTCAGGTTATTGCCGCTGATATGGAGGCAGAGCTCAATTATACTGATGCCGACATGAAAAAAGCCACAGCCATTGTTCTTGGCATGGAGGGAAGCGGACTAGCGCCCGAAGCGTTGAAATTCTGCGACCAGGTTGTCCGTATTCCTATGGCCGGTTGTGTTGAATCCCTGAATGTCAGTGTTACTGCAGGTGTGCTGCTGTACGAGGCAATGAGGCAGCGGCTTGCATAACGTGCCACGCTCTTCGATTTGAAGGGATTTCAAAAAATAGTACCTTGACTTTCACAAACACTCTCTTTTGTTAGCAGACTCAATCAACATACTTTCACTCTCAGCCATGACTATTCCTGAAGATCTCCGCTATACCAAAGACCATGAATGGATTAAACTGCTTGAAGATGGCAGTACAGCACTGGTCGGCATTACTGACTTTGCCCAGTCAGAGCTTGGCGACATTGTTTTTATAGAGCTGAAATCTGCCGGAACCAGTCTGAAAGAGCATGAGGTGTTTGGAACCGTTGAGGCGGTAAAAACCGTTGCCGATCTCTTTGCGCCGGTTGCCGGTGAAATCATTGCGTCGAACCCCCAGCTTGACAATGCTGAAATTGTCAATCAGGATCCCTACCATGCAGGTTGGCTGGTCAAGATGACTGTTGCCAATCCGGCATCTGTCGGAGAGCTGCTTGACGCAGCGGCCTACCGTCAGTTGACAGGGGAGTAAATCATGCCATTCATAGTCAATACGGCACGTGAAAGAGAGGAGATGCTCAAGGCTATTGGCGTCAGCTCCCTTGATGATCTTCTTGCCGATATCCCAGAAGAGATCCGCCTGAAAAAAGCCCTTGACATTGTTCCTGCCGCAGATGAACCACAGGTGCGAAAACTGCTTGAGGCTCTTGCTTCGGCCAACCGGAGCACCTCCGATTACGTCAGCTATCTTGGCGGTGGAGCTTATGACCATTTTATTCCGGCAGCCATAAAGACCATTGTTTCACGCAGCGAATTCTACACAGCATATACTCCCTACCAGGCGGAGGTTTCACAGGGAACCCTGCAGGCCATTTATGAGTACCAGAGCTTGATCTGCCGTCTCTATGAGATGGATGTTACCAATGCATCAATGTACGACGGGGCAACAGCCCTTGCCGAAGCGGTCTTGATGGCCATGAACGTTACCGGCCGCAGTCAGGTGGTGGTGGCAGGAAAGCTGCATCCCCACAACAGTTCTGTCCTGAAAACCTATCTTGAAGCATCAGGCCATAACGCCGTTGTGCAGAATGTCCTTCAAGATGGTGTTGGTCATCTTGCTGCCCTGAAGGAGCTTGTCAACGACAGTGTTGCGGCGGTCGTTGTTCAGCAGCCAAACTTTTACGGCTGTCTCGAAGATGTTGAAGCGATTGGTGCCGTTGCGCACGAAAAAGGGGCGCTTTTTGTTGTCTCGGCTGATCCGTTGTCGCTTGGTGTGCTCGCGGCTCCGGGAAGCTACGGGGCAGATATTGCCGTGGGAGAAGGGCAGCCGCTTGGCACTCCCCAGAGTTTCGGCGGTCCATATCTCGGTATTTTCAGTGTCAAACAGCAGCTTGTCCGCAAAATTCCAGGTCGCTTGGTCGGCATGACAAAAGACAGGGATGGCGAGGATGGTTTTATTCTCACGCTTCAGACCCGCGAGCAGCATATACGACGCGAGAAAGCCACCTCAAATATCTGCAGCAACCAGGCACTCAACGCACTCCAGGCAGCAGTCTACCTTTCACTGCTCGGCAAAACGGGGCTTCAGCAGGTTGCCGCACAATCAGCACAGAAGGCGCACTATCTTGCCGGAAAAATTGCTGCTCTTCCAGGATTTTCCCTGAAGTACAAGAGCCCCTATTTCCGCGAATTTGTTGTTGAGACACCACTGCCTGCGGCTGTCGTGATTGAGCGGATGCTTGAGCAAAGGGTTTTTGCCGGTTACGACCTCGCCGCGCACGATGAAACAGGAATGCTTGTTGCTGTTACGGAAAAAAGGACGAAAGAAGAACTTGACCGTTTTGTCGAAAACCTTGGGGCTCTTTTATAGAAGCCCCAAGGTGATCAGCTCTTGATCGATAATCTGCTTGTTTTCTGGCGAGAGGGGCACCAGTGGCAACCTGTAGTGCTCCTCAATCATACCCATACGGGCAAGAGCGTACTTTACCGGCACTGGATTACTTTCAATAAAGTTCAGTCGTAACAACTTGCGATAGCGGCGGTTGATCACCCGCGCCTCATCAAGATCGCCCCGCCTGGCCGCCTCGACCAGCTGCTTGATCTGCAATGGCACCTGGTTGGCCGCAACAGAAATCACCCCGTCTCCCCCCATAGCCATAAAGGGCAGAATCAGCGCATCCTCACCGGTCAGCACGGAAAAATGGTCTGGGCGCTCCTCAAGCAGTTCCGATATCTGGCTGATATTTTCTGAAGCCTCCTTGACCGCAGCAATATTTTCAAAATCACGGGCAAGCCGGAGAATGGTCGAGGCAGCGACATTGCAGCCGGTTCTTCCCGGTACATTGTAAATAATAATCGGCACAGAGACTGCCTCTGCAATATGCCGGTAGTGCTGATAGATACCCTCCTGTGAAGGCTTGTTGTAATAGGGAGCAACCGAAAGCAGAGCAGACGCGCCCGCCTTTTCGGCATTTTTTGCAAGCTCGACGGCATGGTCCGTCGCATTGGTGCCCGCACCTGCCGCCACGATTATTTTTCCACCAGCTTCATCCCTGACGGTTCGGATAATGTCAAACTGTTCCTCGCCGGACAGTGTCGGCGATTCACCCGTCGTGCCACAGGGTATGATCATATCGGTTCCGGCCTCAAGATGAAACTGAACCAGCCTCCTCAACGCCTCAGTATCTATTGACCTGTCCTGCCTGAACGGAGTCACCAGTGCAACGGCAGATCCTGAAAAATATCGTGTGGACATACGTCTTTATCCCTTGTTATTTGAAATCATTTTCATTTCAACCCGGAGAACCTGTTCTCGGCCAGAATGAGAATATACAGAGAAAGAGAATTTGTAAAACCCATTTTATCGCAAAAGAGTTGTCATGTTGTAATCGCTTTCCGCCGAAGAAAGTTTCAACCCATTCCTGTCGCGTTGATGGTTGCATGAGCTGTCTGTGCTATATTCCAGACGTTTAGCATCGCCAGCATGGCCGGATGAGCCATAACAAAAACCAGATCTTACCGAGGAGTGTGACCATTGTTTGAGCAGACGTTCAAGAATATTGACGACATCCTGCACAAAGACGCGGGTTGTGGCAGTGAACTCGACTACATCGAGCAGACCTCATGGATACTCTTTCTCAAGTATCTGGACGACCTTGAAAAAGACAAACAGACCGCTGCGGCGCTTTCTGGAAAACCCTATGTTCCGCTGCTCAGCCCCTCCTATCGCTGGGAAGCCTGGGCGGCGCCAAAAACCGCGGATGGCAAGAGAGACCACAACAGTGCGGCAACGGGTGATGACCTCAAGGATTTTGTTGACCGTGAGCTTTTTCCCTACCTGAAAACCTTCAAAACCTCGACCGAAAGTTCTTCCACCATCCAGTACAAGATCGGCGAGATTTTCAGCGAGCTGAAAAACCGTATCCAGAGCGGCTACAACCTGCGCGAGGTTATTGACCGGATTGATGAGCTCCGGTTCCGCACCAATGCCGAAAAGCATGAAATGTCGCATCTCTATGAAAGTAAAATCAGGAATATGGGCAATGCCGGCCGCAACGGAGGCGAATACTACACCCCACGACCGCTGATCAAAGCCATTATCACGGTTGTTGCTCCTGTTATCGGGCAGAAAATCTACGATGGGGCTGTTGGTTCAGCAGGCTTTCTTGCTGAAGCATACGAGTACCTGAAGGCAGGCAAAAACCTGACCACCGGCGATATGGAGACCCTGCAGAAAAGCACCTTTTATGGCAAGGAGAAAAAAGGGCTTGCCTACATTATCGGTATCATGAACATGATTCTGCATGGTGTTGAAGCGCCAAACATTGTGCATACCAACACTCTTGCCGAGAACCTTGCCGACATACAGGAACGCGATCGGTATGACATCATCATTGCCAACCCGCCTTTCGGAGGCAAAGAGCGGGCTGAGGTGCAGCAGAACTTTCCCATCAAGTCCGGAGAAACGGCTTTTCTCTTTCTCCAGCACTTCATCAAGATTCTCAAAGCTGGCGGCAGGGCCGGTGTGGTGATTAAAAACACCTTCCTCTCCAATACCGACAACGCCTCCGTCAGCCTTCGCAAGCTTCTGCTCGAAAGCAGTTCCCTGCACACCATACTTGACTGCCCGGGTGGCACTTTTCAGGGGGCAGGCGTTAAAACGGTGGTGCTCTTTTTCGAAAAAGGCAAGCCGACACAGACCATCTGGTACTACCAGCTCGACCCCGGCCGCAACCTCGGTAAAACCAATCCACTCAATGACAATGATCTGGCTGAGTTTGTAGAACTCCAGAAAACCAAAGCCGATTCCGAAAAATCGTGGAGTCTCACGATTGCCGATGTTGACCATGCCACATGGGATCTCTCCGTCAAGAACCCCAACAGTGGCGGGGAGGTGATACACCGCAGCCCTCAGGATATTATGGATGAAATTGCCGCGCTTGATGCGGAGAGCGCTGGGGTGCTGGAGAAGATTCGGGAGTTGTTATGAAGAAAGGCTGGGAAATAAAGAAGCTGGGGGATGTGATTCAGCTTGAATATGGAAAGCCACTTGATCGCGGTTATCGAAAAACTGATGGTTTTTTCCCTGTGTATGGTGCAAATGGTACATTGAGCCGAAGTGACAAATATTATTTCAACAAACCAAGTGTCATAGTTGGGCGTAAAGGTTCTGCTGGTGAAATAAATCTGACAGAGGAAAAATTTTGGCCTCTTGATGTTACTTTTTTCGTGACTTTTGACGAACGGCAGCAAAACTTGAAATTTCTCTATTATCTTCTGTTGGATCTTGATTTGTCGAGCCTTGCTAAAGGAGTTAAGCCGGGCATAAATAGGAACGAAGTATATGCTCAGACAGTCAAAATCCCTCATCTCTCCGAACAGCAGCGAATTGTCGCTATTCTCGATGAAGCATTTGATGGCATTGCCACGGCCAAAGCCAATGCTGAAAAGAACCTCAACCATGCCCGTCAGCTTTTTGATTCCTATCTGAATTCCGTTTTCTCCCAGCGTGGTGAGGGGTGGGTGGAAAGGAGGTTGAGTGAACTCTCAAAAATTCACTATGGCTACACAGAATCAGCCTCACTCGAAAAGGTAGGGCCAAAGTTTCTCCGTATTACAGATATTCAAGATAATCGTGTTGATTGGCATACCGTCCCATATTGCAAAATTGATGCGAATGATTTCATCAAATACAAGCTTGTGCATGGAGATATTGTTTTTGCTCGAACAGGAGCAAGTACAGGGAAAAGCTACCTTGTAATAAATCCTAATGAAGCAGTTTTTGCTTCCTATTTGATTCGAGTTCGATTGAACTCATTGGAATTGCAACCAGAATTTCTAAATCTTTTTTTCCAAACTCAGGTTTATTGGAATAGCATTCTTTCTGGAGTTTCAGGTAGCGCTCAAGGTGGCTTTAATGCTTCCAAGCTCGGTGAACTTGTCATCCAGTTCCCAGCATCAGTGAATAAGCAAAAATCTATTGTCGATAATCTTCGGTTGTATAGAAATGAAACCCAGCGTCTCGAATCAATCTACCGGAAAAAACTGGCAGCTCTGGATGAACTGAAAAAATCCATCCTGCACCAGGCATTCACGGGGGAGTTATGAGAACCAGCCAATCCGAGAGACACTTGACCATCATACTGTTACCCAGTTCAGTTCTTTGCATGATCGCATTTTCCGGAAGAGCGTTGAGACGACTATGAATACAAAAGGGGTTTCCGACCTTCTTGACAATTTTATTATTTTTTATTTGTAAGCTTTTGTCCGATCTTTCTGCGCCGGGCTCCTGTTCAATGACCATGTCATGAGCGACAAAAGCCACAACGACGACAATCATGAAACTCCATAGACAAGCGTCCTTTATCCGATTATGGTTTCTGTTCCTGCTGCTTGCGGGTCTGGCGGTGGTTCCGCTGCCGGCGCTCTCTTCTGCGGCAACTATCGGAGAGGAGTTGGGCGGCGGAGTGGTCTGTTATGTCAATGCTTCAGGGAAGCATGGCCTTATTGTCTCCAGGGGGGATATGCAGGGCCACTCACCGGGCTGTCATGAAGGTTTTTTTACCTGGGACGATGCTCAATCGGCTTGCAGGCATTATGTCAGTTGTGATTATAATGACTGGTTTTTGCCGAGCAGGGAGCAGTTGGACAAGCTCTATCGCCATAACGGTGATCTCGGTTCTTTTACGGTCTCCTACAACTACTACTGGAGTTCATCGGTAGACAAAACAGGCCATGCATGGGTACAGGGTTTCGGGCTTGGTTTCCAGGTACTCAACTTTAAGACGAACCCTAATCGTGTTCGTGCCATGCGCACGTTTTAGCTGCATGTTGGTGTTTCGAGCCTGATTGTGCTGACATGCCAGGCCGCCTGTTGTTGTAATCTGCCTAAAACTGTTCTACACCTCCATCGTTTTTGATACTCTGCTTTTCTTTTTGTTATCTTTTGTCAAAGCTAGAAAACTGCCACGTTGCCTGATATTTCTTTGCGGCGAATGGCTTGATAACCACGATAACGATCAACAAGAATCACAACAACAACGGCAATGAGACTTCATGCACAAACGCTTTTTCAGCGGGGATGGATAATGTTTCTGCTGACAGGGTTGATGCTGGTTTCGCTTCCAGCGCTCTCTTCTGCAGTAACTGTCGGTGATGAGTATGGCGGCGGCATTGTTTTTTCTGTCGATGCTTCAGGGCAGCACGGTCTTATTGCTGCCAAATCGGATATGCCTGGCCACTCTTCTGGCATTCCTGAAGGTTTTTTCACGTGGAAGGATGCCCAACTGGTCTGCAAGCATTGTGTCAGCAACGGTTATAGTGACTGGTTCTTGCCGAACAAGGAGCAGTTGCAGCAGCTCTATCTCCACAAGAGCGCTGTTGGTGTTTTTGCGGCTACCTACAATTTTTACTGGAGTTCTTCGGAAGGTGATGCGGATCACGCATGGTTCCAGTTTTTCCTCAATGGATACCAGAACCTCGATTATAAGACGGTCATCAATCGTGTGCGCGCCGTGAGGGCTTTTTAAGTTGTATCAGGGTCATCATGTGGGGAAACTGTGGATTGTACTCCCTGTGAACGTCTGGTTCACCCCACATGTTCAGGCGTGTGCCTTTATCGGGAGACTCTTGTTTCTTGTCATTGTTTCTATCATCTTGTTTTTCCTGGACATTCATAAGAGTGAGCGACGCATCGGGGGGGAGATCAGCAATTCTGCGGCGAAAAAGCCACGGTTCACTTCCCTCTGTTCCTGATAATATGCTCTTCTTTTTTTATCTTTCATCCGCATGTTTTCGCCTCATCTTCCGGTGCGGTGTACTGCCCAATAACCATTTCACTATCAACAAGAACCACAAACCATAATACCAATATGACACTCAATGGAAAAGCGCCTCTTCGCCGGCTCTTGATCATGCTGCTGTTTACCGGCCTGAGCATGTTGACCATGTCGGCACTCTCTTCGGCAGCTACCCCAAAAATTGGTGACGCCTATGATGGGGGAATTGTCTTTTATGTTGATGGCACTGGTCAGCATGGGCTCATTGCTGCCAGGGCGGATGAGTTGGATCGCTCGTCTGGTATCGAGAAAAATTTTTTTGCATGGTATAGCGCCAAAATTGCTGCCAATGCTTTTGTGGATGGTTATTGTGACTGGTTTTTGCCGAACAGGGAGCAGTTGCGTCAGCTCTATAACCACCGCACTGCTGTTGGTGGTCTTGTGGAGACCTATTACTGGAGTTCCTCTGAAAGTGATGAGAGTAAAGCATGGGCACTGGATTTCAGTACCGGGGCGCAGCTTTCTGGTAATAAGACGAACACCGGCCGTGTAAGGCCTGTGCGGGCTTTTTAACGAACGACTCATTGTCAATTGATGAACGAAGCCGAAACCAGAGCGGAGCTCATTGATCCTCAACTGAGATCAAGTGGCTGGGGAGTCGTCGAAGGAACCAAAATTCAGCGGGAATATTTGATTACCGCCGGTATGATTCAGTCGGGCGGCAATCGTGGAGCCTCGCTGAAAGCTGATTATGTCCTGCTCTATCATGGACGGAAACTGGCGGTTATTGAGGCCAAGAGGAGTGGTCTGGAGGTGGGTGAAGGGGTGTCGCAGGCCAAACAGTATGCTGAAAAGCTTCAGCTTGCAACCACGTTTTCCTGTAATGGCAGGGAGATTTACCAGATCTGCATGACAAGCGGTGCTGAAGGGTTGATTGAGAGGTTTCCTTCGCCCGATGAGCTCTGGCAGAAAACGTTTGCGGAGCCGAATCTGTGGGAAGAGAGCTTTGCCAAGGTGCCTTTTGAGGAGATCGGCGGCACAAAAACCGTGCGCTATTATCAGGAGCTTGCAGTCAATAAAGCGCTGGAAGCCATTGCCCATGAAAAGCAGCGTATCCTGCTCACACTTGCTACTGGAACGGGAAAAACGTTTATTGCCTTCCAGATTGTCTGGAAGCTGTTCCAGAGCCGCTGGAATCTCAAGCGTGATGGGAAACGAAGGCCAAGAGTGCTCTTTCTTGCAGACCGAAACATTCTTGCCACTCAAGCATTCAATGACTTTTCCCCTTTTCCTGCCGATGCTCTTGCCCGTATCATGCCTGATGACATTCGCAAAAAGGGGCGAGTGCCGACCAATGGCACTATTTTTTTTACCATTTTCCAAACTTTCATGACCGGCAAGGAGAATATTCCCTGCTATGGCAATTATCCGACGGACTATTTCGACCTGATTATCATTGATGAATGCCACCGTGGCGGCGCCAATAACGAAAGCAACTGGCGGGGCATTCTTGATTATTTTTCGCCGGCAGTGCAGATTGGCCTCACTGCGACGCCAAAACGCACGGATAATGTTGATACCTACGATTATTTTGGTGATCCGCTCTTTATCTATTCGCTCAAGGAGGGGATCAATGATGGTTTTCTCACTCCTTTCAGGGTCAAACGCATCAAGACGACGCTTGATGATTACCTCTATACCTCAGACGACCAGGTCATTGAAGGTGAGGTGGAGGAGGGCCGGCTGTATATTGAACCTGATTTCAACAATTGTATCGAAATCAGGGAGCGTGAAGCCAAGCGGGTGCAGATTTTACTGTCAGAAATCAACCAGAAGGAAAAGACACTTGTCTTTTGTGCCAATCAAGCTCATGCCGCGCTGGTGCGTGATTTGATCAATCAGTTCAAAAGCAGTCCGGACACGAATTACTGTGTACGGGTGACCGCCAATGATGGCGCATTGGGGGAGCAGTATCTGCGGGAGTTTCAGGATAACGAGCAAACCATCCCGACGATATTGACCACGTCGCAAAAACTTTCTACCGGTGTTGATGCACGGAATGTCCGCAATATTGTTCTTTTGCGGCCGATCAACACCATCATTGAATTCAAGCAGATTATCGGTCGAGGTACCAGGCTGTTTGACGGGAAGGAGTATTTCACCATTTATGACTTTGTTGATGCCTGTCACCACTTCAAGGATGTTGAGTGGGATGGTGAGCCTCTTGACCATACAACGACAACGGAGGGTGAGTGCCCAAAAATACACGAGGAGCCGGAGCCGCCCTATCCGCCGTTACCTCCAGAACCATCGCCCGAAGAGCCACGCAAAAAGCTCAAGATAAAGCTGAGTGACGGTAAAGAGCGTGAAATACAGCATACGATTGCAACCTCGTTCTGGAGCTCTGACGGCAAGGTGATTTCTGTGCAGGAGTTTATGCAGGGTTTGTTTGGTGTGCTGTTGCCGGACTCTTTCAAAGATGAAGAGGAGCTGAGGGTTTTGTGGTCAAATCCGCAGACCCGCAAGGCCCTGCTCGTCAAACTTGCCGAAGCAGGGTACGGCAAGGGGGAACTGGAATCGATTCAAAAACTTATTCATGCCGAGAAAAGTGATCTTTTCGATGTGCTTGAATACATCTCTTTTGCCAATCCGCCAATCACTCGTGCAGCAAGGGTGGCGGAAGCGGAGAGCAGCATCTATAACGGACTGGATGAAAAACAGAAAGAGTTTATTGCATTTGTTCTTGCCAAATACATTGAAACCGGTGTCGGAGAACTCGATCAGGAAAAGCTGCCCCACCTGTTGCAGCTCAAATATCAGGCTCTTTCAGATGCTACCGCCATTCTCGGCAGCACGGAGAGGATTCTGTCCACCTTTATTGAGTTCCAGAAGCATCTTTACCGGAGGCCAGCAGCGTGAGTTATGTTAAATTTTTAGTGCCGCGCTCCTTCAACCAGCTCGGCAGCCAGACTGAGTGAAGAGGCTGAAATCTGTTTGCCGCTGATGAGGCTTGCAATGGCTTGCAGACGGCTTTCGTTGTCGAGCGGGGTTACCTCTGTGATGGTTCTGTCGTTCTGTACCGATTTTTTAACGCCAAGATGCAGATCGGCCATGGCGGCTATCTGGGGCAGGTGGGTAATGGCTATAATCTGGTGGAGGCGGGAGAGTTTTCTCAGGCTTTTTCCAACGGACTCGGCAACACGGCCGCTGATGCCGGTATCGATTTCATCGAAAATGAGGATTGGTAGTTTAGCTGACTCGGCCAGAGCGCTTTTCATGGCAAGCATGATTCTTGAAATTTCTCCGCCCGATGCCACCTTGATCAGGGGTCTTGGTTTTTCGCCGGGGTTGGTGGAAATCAGGAACTCAATTCGGTCGTAACCACGAGGGAATGCGGTAAATGTTGTGCCATCGATGGTAATGTCTCCCTGTGGATTCTCTTCGTGTGTTATGCTGACGATGAAGGTGGTGTGTGGTATGCCGAGTTCTGCCAGTTGTTCCTGAATGACTTTTTCAAGGTGGTGTGCTGCTCCTTGGCGCTTGTGGCACAGTGTGGTTGCGTGTATGGAAAGTTTTGTTTTCTGGAGTGTTATTTCCTGCTCAAGATGGTTTATTTTTTCTTCGAGATTTTCTTCAAGATTGCTTTGTGCGTCCAGTTTATTTTTCAGCTCGATCAGTTCAGGGAGAGTACGGCCATATTTTTTGCAGAGGCGCTGGAGCTGGAGCTGGCGTTCTCGTAGGGTGTCGAGTCTTTCGGCATTGAAATGTATGTCCGATGTATAGCTGTGTGTGAATCGGGAAAGTTCATCGACGATGCTTTTTGCTGTACGGATCTCTTCGATGTGCATGTCGAAGCGCTTGTCAATACCTGCAAGTTTTTCAAGAGTATTCAACGCTGAGGTTATGGTGGAATAGGTGGAGTGTTCGTTGTCGTAGAGCAGGTTGCTCAGTGCAGTGGTCAGTGTAAAAAGGGTTTCCGCATTTTCGAGGAGTGTCATTTCGTTCTCGATACTCTCTTCTTCACCGCTTTTCAGGTCAATGCTCTTGAGCTCATTTAACTGGAAATCGACAATCTCTTTTTTTTCAAGGATGTTGGCCGCCTCTTTTTTGAGCATATCCAATTGTTGCAGGAGTTCCTGAAGTATGGATCGGCTTGTTGTGTAGGCGCTTACTTCTTCTGTAGTTCGGGCAAAAGCATCAAGCAGTGCTTCGTGTGTATCGGCGTGCAGCAGCAGTTGGTGTTCATGCTGGCCGTGCAGGTCAATCAGCTCTTCTCCTGCTTGTTTGAGGAGGGTCGCCGTGCAGGGTGTATCGTTGATGAAACAGCGGGATTGGCCATTCGACGAGAGTTCCCTGCGGAGCATAAGTTCTGGCGCTGGATCAATGTTTGCGGTATGCAGTAGGCTGTCGATCTTTTCGGAGTGAATTTTTTTGAGAACAGCCTCAATGACTGCTTTGGTTGTGCCTGACCGCACGAGATCGCTGCTTGCTCTTTCGCCAAGAACGAGACTCAGTGCGCCGATAAGTATAGACTTGCCAGCGCCGGTCTCTCCGGTGATAATGGTTAATCCAGGGTTGAATTCAACTGTCAATTCCTGAATCAGTGCAAAATTCTTGATGTAAAGACTGGAAAGCATGGGTGGATATTACAAACATTATGCCTTGTCTGGATGGGTCGTTAAAATGTTTAACAGAATTCCGAACACTGGTCTTCCTCAGGCATGCACGATGATCACATGCATCGCAATCATGCTGATTATATAACCAATATGCTTTCCTAAACCAACTCTTTTCATGGTGTCAGGTGGTTTATACGGTCAGTAGCGTGCAAGGATGGTTTCACCGGCGCGGGTTTTCTGTCCCGGCTGAACAGTCACTGATGCTGAAGATGGCAGGATAATGTCGACTCTTGAACCGAATTTGATCATCCCGAACCGCTTGCCGATCTTGACTATTTCTCCGCTTCGAAGTGTGCAAACGATTCTTCTGGCAAGAAAGCCGGATATCTGGTTGAAGAGCACCTCTATTTCTCCGTTGTCAATAGCGATCTCCATTTTTTCGTTGCTTTCCATGCTCCGATGATCAAACGCCATCAGGAATTGGCCGGGGCAATAGCGCAGATGGGTTATTTTGCCACTGATTGGTATGCGGTTGACGTGAACGTTGAAGGGTGACATGAAGATGCTGACCAGTGTCGAAGAGTTGCCGGAAACGCTCTGGCCATATGGCTCGACAAGAATGATTTTGCCATCGGCGGGAGCAAGAATAATCCTTTGTTCGTCCGGTATTGTTCTTTTGGGGTCTCGAAAGAAATAGAGAGTAAAGAGGAGAGTAATACTGATCGTCAGGAGAACCGCTATTTGTACCCAAGACGGTAACATCATGGTGGCAGCACTAAGCATCATGCAGATGAAAAAGGTTTTTATCAAGGTGCTGTAGCCATAAGAAGTCAACATCTTTTTTCTCTCTCTCTTTGGTTTTCTTATGATAAGTTACCCCTATGATAATTATTTATCTTGTACGTGGGGTAGGTGGAACATATTTTTCCTGTTTTTCGCATTTTTGCTCAGGGTGGGTTTGCTCATTACCGGATTGTCCATGAATATAGTGGAAAAAAAGTTTCTCGAACAGCTTCGGGCAAGGTCGTTGGTCGAGAATGGTGAAAGGGTTCTTGTTGCTGTTTCCGGAGGGCCTGATTCAATGGCCATGCTTTCGCTTTTTTGTGCGGTCAGACCTGTGCTGCATTGTGAACTTGCGGTCGCTCACTGCAATTTTCAGCTTCGTGGCACTGAAAGTGATGCTGATGAAGGCTTTGTAAGGGATCACTGTCTCTCTCTCGGGTTGGAGTGTTTTGTTGAACGGTTTGATACACTGTGGTTTGCCGCAGAATGGAAAAAATCTGTTGAAGAAACTGCACGGATATTGCGGTACACTTTTTTTGAGCAGGTGGTGCAGGAGGGTGGTTTTAACAAAATTGCTATTGGTCATCATGTCAATGATAATGCTGAGACGATTCTTTTTAATCTTTTTAGAGGAGTCTCTCTTTCTGGGCTGAGAGGTATTCGAGCGCTTCATGGAAAAACTATCCGTCCGATGCTTCTGTTACATAAGGTTGATATCTTGGCCTATCTGCGAGAAAAGGGAATTGTATGCCGGATCGATACAAGTAATCTTGCCAACGATTATGACAGAAATTTTATCAGGAACCGTGTTATTCCTTTGATTGAAGAGCGATTTTCGCATAAACTCTTGCCATCGCTTCGGAGATTGTCGGAACAGGCGGGAGAGCTGGAAGAGTTTCTTGAGGGTTATTTCGAGAATCTTTTTGAACGCGAGCCGGGACTTTCTCTCACTGATGGACAGCTTGATGTTCATGCTCTTCAACGGCTTACGGTTTTTGAACAAAAAGAGGTTTTCAAGAGGGCGTTGCGGGATATGGATGCACTGGTTGACGCCCAGGCGCTGCAGAAACTTGTCGATCTCCTAACTACTCAACAGGGAAAGATGGTCATGGCTGGCCGACAATTGCAGGTGATCTGGAAAGGAGGGAAGCTCTGTTTTTTGCATCATGTTCCTGATGCTTGAAACGTGGCTACTTTCTTTGTTTTGCCGCCTGAAAAAGTTCGATAGGAAGGTCGGTATGAATAATGACCGATTTGAGGTTCTGCTGTATCTGAATTTTGTCGAGCAGCTCTTTTGTTTGTGCTTGGGTTCTTGTTCCTGTAAGTCTGGAAAGTTTGACTGCTCCCCAAAGGAATGTTGAGGCGAAATAGGCCGCCTGATTGGTTTCATATATCCATTCGCTTTGGGCTTCTATGCCGTTCTTGAGTTTTATCGAAAGAGCAAGATTCTTGATGCGGTTCAGGTTGCCAAAGGTTTTTATTTCTTTATTGGCCGATGTGAGGCTTTGAAGTGCTTCAGAGGTCCATGCTGCGGAGGGAAGGGCGAACCAGAGATATGATTTGTAGATGGCCTTGTCGATAAGTGCCGCCGAAAGAGAGTCTCTCTGCAAAAAGCTTCCGGTGGGGATGAGGAACTCTTCAAGCATTTTTTTGTTGTTTGCCAGAGCTATTCTCCTGGTACCGAGCGAACAGAGCCACAGCGAATTGTCAAGGGCGTAACATTGATGTCCTCCAATGTTCTCGGAAATTGTGCTATGGGTTTTGAGAAATGATGCTGTCAGTTTTTCCGTCAAGGAGCCTGATACGAAGCCAAGAAAGTTTTGCTCTTTGTACCCGTGGCGTTTAAAACTGATCAACAGTGTGTCGATATCGAGCGAGGGGTTGATCTTTGATGCTTTTATGAGTGTGCCAAGTCGACCTTCTGGTTGAAAGAGTGGTGCCTGTTTCAGGGAATCTGGAATGATTTCCTGCCAGAGCCTGCTCTGGCGGATATCTTTAAGGCCGATGTAGATAAGAGCATCGGACTTCCCTGGAATGTGATCAACCATTGTTTTCAGGTCATGATTTAACGGTTCAGGTTGAAGCCGAGGTTTTTGCCAGTTGATCCAGAGTAGCACCAGAAGAAAACATAGTATACTGATGACGCTCATGGAGAGAAGAAGTCCGGCTCCTTTTTTCAGGGAACGTTTTTCTGGTGTTGCGTCAGCTCCGGAATTCTTCTGCTGCATACATCAACGGTTTATGATTTTCTTTTGATAGCTTCTCGTGCCAGTGTATCGCAGCGGTTGTTGTAGGGGTTGTCGCTGTGTCCTTTTACTTTGTGGAACCTGATATTATGTAATTTAATCAACTTCAAGATTTTTTGCCACAGATCAATATTTTCAACACTTTTTTTTGCTGCTGTTTGCCAGTTATTGACCGTCCAGCGTTTCAGCCAGCCGTTATTGATAGCATTGACAAGGTAACTTGAATCGCTGTACAGATCTATCTTGCAGGGTTCCTTGAGGGCTTCGAGCGCCTCTATTGCAGCACTGAGTTCCATGCGGTTATTGGTCGTGGATGGCGAATATCCGGAAATTTCACGGGTCAATGAGCCATACATCAATAGGGCGCCCCAGCCTCCAGGGCCAGGATTTCCGCTGCATGCGCCGTCAGTGTAAATAATCACTTTTTTTTCCATCGACAAAAAAGCTCAACCATGCGGGTTGAGCTTTATAACATATTGAATATCTTTTATGCCTGCGTTGTCTGGCTGGCTTTACTTCAACAGTCCGGCAAGTTCAGCAGTGCCTGTTTTGGCGATAATTTTCATTGCTTTTGCGGAAAGCTTCACCTTTACGAACCGTTTTTCCTCTTCAATCCACACTCTTTTTGTGTGAAGGTTTGGCTCAAAACGGGTACGGACGTGGTTATTTGCATGGGATACCGTATTGCCGTACTTAGGTCTTTTGCCGGTCAGTAAACAAACTTTGGACATGGTGCGATCAATTGTGTTAAAAAATGAACCGCAATATAACAATAGTTTTGTAAACCGGAAACGTATAGTTCTATGGACGGATGCCTACAGCGCAGACCATCATTGACAAAACATAGAGCAGGGTTCCGAACGCATTATACCAGACCGCTTTTTCTTCTGGATGTGCAATCAGTATTTTTTGCATGGGCAATTGGGCTATAAGGAGCATAAGGGCAATCACCGTGGGCGTTATGGAGCCTTTTGCAGCCAAAATAGTAATTGCTGCAAGTTGCGCGACATCCATGACAATCGCAGCGAGGATCGCTGCTCTCTTTTCACCGAGTTGTACAGGGATTGAGGCAACCTTGCGGATATTATCACCTACAATTGATTTGAAGTCATTCAGTGTCATGATACCATGCGCACCAAGTGAAAAAATAAGGGCAAGCGCAATGGTCTTACCCGAGGGAATCCCCTGCGTAATGGCAAAGCTGCCTGTCAACCATGCCACTCCCTCATAAGCGAGTCCTACAATGAGATTGCCGAACCAGCCGTTTCTTTTTGCCCTGATTGGGGGACCGGAGTAGGCGTGCGACATGAGCACTCCAATAAAAGCGATGATGACGACATAAGGATGAATGGAGAGTGCAACAAGAAATCCGGTTACAATAAGGCTGAACGTAATAAGCCAACTGGCAGATTTTGATATTTTGCCTGCCGGAATTGGTCGGTCGGGTTCATTGATAGCGTCAACTTCCCTGTCAAAGTAGTCGTTCATGGTTTGCGACATGGCACACATGAGCGGGCCAGCAAGAAGAATGCCGCGCAAGAGAATAGACCAGTTGTCGGCAATATTTTCTCCAGTTGATACAACGCCGCAGGCAAAGGCCCACATGGGAGGAAACCAAGTCACTGGTTTCATGAGTGGAAGAATTGCAGATGGCTCAATCCTGAATCCTGGCTTGTTGACGTTTTCAAGAGCCCGTTCAATGATTTTTCGCCTTGCATCGCTCACTCCAGACTGGAGAAGCTTTTCGGCGATGCCTCGCTGCTTTTCAGTGGTTAGAGTGTCGCGTCCGTTCATGGGTATAATTGTTCTCGCTTTGGCTTAAAACAAGGCAGACAGTATACAAGTTTTTTTATAAAAAGATAAGGATTTAGTTGATGACCTTCCTGTACTTTGCTGAGAGTTTTGCGTTTCTTTTCAGGATATCATTAAACTTTTTTTGAGAGTGGCCACCTTCCAGAGCCTCTTTTGCCATAATAAAACCATCATTAATGCAGACTGCCTTTCCTGATACATAACAAGCTATTGCAGTGGTGAACAGAGCTGCATCGAGGTGTGCTGCCGGAGCGCTTCCATCAAGGATCCGACGGATAATGAGCGCATTTTCCTCTTTCCCCCCTCCCTGGATTTCCGAAAGGGAGTGCTTTGTCAATCCGAACTCTTCAGGGTAAAGAGTGTGTCGTGTGACACATCCATTTAAAATCTCAATAATGAATGTTGGTCCGTTGAGGCTCGGCTCATCGAGTACTATGCCTTCTTCAGTCATTGAATGCACAATGATGGCATGTTTGGTTTCTGTCTGCACCAGTACTTCGGTATAGAGTTCCATCAGTTCCTGATTGAAAACACCCACAAGCTGTCGTTTTGCCCGTGCAGGATTGATCAGAGGCCCTAGAATGTTAAATATTGTTCTGATGCCCAGTTCTTTGCGGATATGGGCAACTCTTTTCATGGCAGGATGGTACAAGGGAGCAAATAGGAAGGCAAATCCAGTTTGCAGAAACAGCTCTTTTGTTGCTTCCGGAGGTAGATTTATATCGAAGCCGAGTGCTTCAAGAACATCGGCACTTCCGCAACTGCTTGTTACTGAGCGGTTGCCATGTTTGGCAATCAGGACTCCGGTGCTGTTGGCAATAATTGATGCGATTGTAGAAATATTAAAAGTGCCGGCATGGTCACCTCCGGTACCACAGGTATCAACGGCGTTATCATCGAGTACTATAGTGTTTGCTTTTTCCATCAGGCTGTAGTATGCGCCGGTCACTTCTGAGGGAGTAACTCCTTTCTTTTGGAGGAGTGCAAGTATTGCCGCAATAACAATCTCGGAAAAAATACCATCGATAATGCTGTTCATGCAGTGAGTCATCTCTTCCTGTGAGAAATGTTTTCCTGCAAGTAGCTGTTGAAGTAATTTTTTTTGTGGCATGAAGCTGATTGGTTGGCAAATGATTGCAAATTGTTTAAATATAAGTAATAATCAGGAATATTGATGTACATGTAAATTATTAATTAATAAGCATTGCTAGTTCTTGAATGTTGTGGCATGGCATGATGCAAATATTTTTTATAAATCAGAGTGCATTTTAATGGATGATCATCAGGTAACGTTGTGTAGGAAAGAGGCTTTGCAGATGGTTTTAGGGAAAATGATGAGTCGGGCTATTGATGCCAGTATTGTGACCGATCTTTCGGTTATACGATGGTTGACTGGCTTCAGTGGTTCAAGTGCGAGGTTACTTATTACAAAGGAAAAAAGCTGGCTTTTTACAGATTTTCGTTACCGAGAGCAGGCTGCTGCCGAGGTGGTTGTGGCTGAAACAGTTATTGCCAATGATGGTTTTGCTGCTGAGCTTGGTTCAGGACGTTATTCTCTCGGTCAAACAGTAGCCCTCCAGTCTGATAATGTTACTTGGCATGAAGCAACCCTGCTGATCGAAAAGATTCTCGGTAAACAGCGCGTCATACCCGTTGACTCATTTTTCGATGAGTTCAGGATGCTGAAGAATGAGATCGAGATTATAAAAATGCGACGTGCGGCAGAAATCAGCGAACTTGCGCTTGAAAAAGTGCTGCCTATGATTTCTCCATCCGTGACGGAGCTGGATATTGCTGCTGAGATCACTTACCAGCAAAGAAAACTTGGCGCAGAAAAAGACTCTTTTAGTCTTATTGTGGCAGGTGGAGCACGTTCCGCTATGCCTCATGCCTCTCCTTCGCAAGCCTTGTTTAAAGTGGGGGAACTGATTATTATTGATATTGGATGTGTCTATGAAGGTTATGCGTCTGATCAGACTCGTACTGTCGCCCTTGGTCATGTTTCAGATGAAGCTCGGACGGTTTACCGTATTGTGCAGGAGGCTCAGAAACTTGGTATTGCTTCAGCTCGGTGTGGTATGATGGCTAAAGAGCTTGATGCTGTGGTTCGCCGCTTCATTGCGATGCACGGTTATGCAGATGAATTTGGACACGGTCTTGGTCACGGTGTTGGTCTTGATGTGCATGAGGAGCCCAGGATCAGTCCCAAAGGGACACATGAATTACAGGAAAACATGGTTTTTACTATTGAGCCGGGAATTTATCTGCAGGGAAAGTTTGGTGTACGTATTGAGGATACCGTTGTTATGGGTTTATATGGTGCAACTCCCTTACAGCGGTTCAGCAAAGAGCTCATAGAATTATAGAACTTATCTGAAAAAGAGTATGAACAGCAGCTATTGTATGGTTATCACTACTACTCCTGACAGGGAGAGAGCAGAAACTCTCGCAGAAGGCATTCTCAACCAACATCTTGCTGCCTGTATTCAGATGGTCGATATCCGAAGCTTTTTTCACTGGAGTGGGAGGCTGCTTAAAGAGGATGAAGTCGTTCTATATATTAAAACGACTGAAGCTTGTTATCGTGACCTCGAAGTCTATATTGAAGAGTATCATCCCTATGATGTTCCCGAAATCATTAAATTGCCTATTACTGACGGGTTGTCTGGCTACTTAAACTGGCTTGATTCGAATACGGGGGCTTCTTTTTCTGATTGATCTCTTTGTTTCTGACTATCTGATTTGTCAATATAAGCTATAGAGAGAGTAGAGGCATAGGATGTTTTTTGTCTTCTTAAACCTTTTATATTCTGGTCAATGAAATTGAATGGACTGTAGTATTGAAATCAAATCAACGTACATGAAAAATAATTGGTTAGGGAAATCGACAGAACCCTAATGTTGGGGTTCACGATACTGATTCCCATTTGGAATAAGAAAAAAGAAATGATAAATTTTTTGTGTTTTATGGAACATTCTCTTCTTTCTTCGTCAGACATGCTTGCTAAAATATGCACCAATGATTGA
>Ga0364878_1007_pt1 | contig 91841 bp, 103 predicted proteins | sample SorcelJu500001C6_5_FD_206932 | JGI IMG/M metagenome (GOLD analysis project Ga0364878, IMG submission 206932) | Enriched cells from Trout Bog Lake Hypolimnion, Wisconsin, USA - BchlTB.July30.5000.01.C6 | ecosystem: Environmental > Aquatic > Freshwater > Lake > Hypolimnion/Profundal zone | place...
GTAGCGGTCAAGGAGGATATTACTGAACAGAAACAATATTTAAATGAATTGATCGCAGCTAAAGAAAATGCAGAAGAGAGTGACCGCTTAAAATCTGCTTTTCTTGCCAATATCAGCCATGAAATACGCACTCCGATGAATGGTATTCTCGGCTTTTCAGAACTCCTGAAGGAACCCCATTTGTCTGGAGAAAAGCAGACGATGTATATTGAGCTTATTCAGCAAAGCGGCCAACGTATGCTGAACCTTATCAATGATCTGATCGATATTTCACGTATAGAAGCCGGCGAAACAACACTGCAGATTTCTGAAACACCGGTAAACAAGCTTTTACGTGATATCAATATTTTTTTCAAACCTGAAGCTGACAAAAAAGGGTTGGGCTTGAGTTGTTCAACTGGACTTCCGGACGATGAAAGCATCATTCAAACAGACAATTCAAAACTGAACCAGATTTTGATAAACCTTGTCCAGAATGCCTTGAAATTCACCCGTTCCGGGGATATTGATGTCGGCTATTTCAGAAAAGATTCCATGCTTGAGTTTTATGTGATTGATTCAGGTATTGGCATTCCTGTTGACATGAAAGAGAAAATTTTTGAGCGGTTCCGTCAGGTTGACAACTCATTAACGCGGCATCATGAGGGGTCTGGTCTGGGTTTAAGCATTTCCAAAGCTTATGTGACCATGCTGGGCGGCACCATCCGGGTTGAATCGGTAGAAAGAAGAGGAAGCGCATTCTATTTTACACTGCCGTATAATCCTCCCAGCATATCGAACATAGAGCCGCATTCTCCCGTCACTGAGGAACATACCGCTTCTGCTCCGGATGTGACCATTCTTATTGCAGATGATGACATGGTGAGTGGCCTGGTGCTTAAAATGTTCCTGAAAAGTGAAAACATTACCATTCTTTCTGCCGTTAATGGTAAGGAAGCTGTTGAACTGGTTGAAAAGCATCATGAGATAAATCTCGTGCTTATGGACATTAAAATGCCGGTTATGAATGGGCTGGAAGCAACCAGGCTGATCAAACAGCTGAGACCTGAGCTGCCTGTGATCACTCAGACTGCGTTTACGTCAAACGAGGAAAAAGAAAAAGCGGAAAGGGCCGGATGTGACCGCGTTATCCTCAAGCCAATCAACAAGAAAGAGCTGCTTGCATTGATATCGGAGCTGCTCGACTGTTAGCCGGTCGGCAGCTCCGGGAGATATCCCGATCAGCCAAGTGCACTCTGCAGATCAGCAATAAGGTCATCGCGATCTTCGATGCCGACAGAGAGTCTTATAATGGAATCCGTTATCCCTGCTGCCTGCCTGTGCTCACTGTCCATTGATGCATGGCTCATTGTTGCGGGATGCTCAATCAGCGATTCAACACCGCCAAGGCTTTCTGCAAGCGCAAAAAGCTTTGTAGCTTTAAGGACCTTATAAAGTTCCTCAATAGATCCATCAAGCTCAAAGGAAACCATACCGCCGAAACTTTTCTGCTGTTTTTTAGCCAGCTGATGCTGGGGATGAGCTGGAAGACCTGGATAAAAGACCCTTTTAACCTTGGGATGCCTGTCAAGAAACTCTGCTACAGCAAGTGCATTGCGCTCATGCTCACGCATCCGTACCACAAGAGTTTTAATGCCGCGTAGCACCAGCCAGCAATCGAAAGGCTGGGCACAAGTACCGAGGGCATTAACGAGATACTTCAAACGGGTGTCAAGATCCTCGCTGTTCGAGAGCACTGCCCCGCCAACGACATCGGAGTGACCATTGAGATACTTCGTGGTCGAATGAACCACAATATCAGCTCCAAGTTCAAATGGCTTCTGGCCATAAGGAGAGAGAAAGGTATTGTCAACAATGGTTAAGAGGCCTCTCTCTTTTGCAAGATCCGAAACCGCCGAAATGTCAACAAGGTTCAGAAGCGGATTGGAAGGTGTTTCAACCCACACTGCCCTGGTATTATCATTAACAAACGGAAGAAGATTTGACGCATCCTGAAGGTTGACAAAATGCACCCTGATACCGAAATGCTCTTCAACGGTTTTCATCAGTCTTGAGGTGCCACCATAACAGTCGTCTGTACAGATAATCTCGTCGCCTGACCGGAAAAGATTCAGCGTTGTTGTAATCGCTGCCATACCGGTGGTTACCGCGACAGCTGAAGTGCATCCTTCAAGTGCACAAAGACTGTCTTCAAGTGCTTTGCGAGTAGGGTTGCCGCTTCTCGTATAATCAAATCCCCGGTGCTTCCCGATATCCTCGAATACAAAGGTCGATGATTGGTAGATCGGAGTCATAATGGCGCCGTATGCCTTGTCGGGCCCTACTCCGGCGTGGATAGTGTCGGTCTGAAAACTCATGGATACCTCGATAATAAAATTAAAGATGAACAAAATAAAAAAACCCCTTCCCTGATGAGCCTGGAAGAGGTTTATTACATAACTCTGTTTCGTATGGCAGTGCCTGAAGCGGCAAACCTGTTTTGAAAAGAGAGGCTGAAAAAAGCTCTTTTTCACTCATCGTTCTTCAGCTTCATCTGAAACATCCAGATGCATAGAGTGCAGAAGTAGAATGTGGCACCGTGTTCTGTTAAGAATAACAGAATCGGTTGTCAAGGCTTCACAGGGTCTATTCCCTCAGCCTTTCTTGATGACCAGCAATGCTTAAAAGAACAAATTCACAATCGTTAATATACGATATCGCATAACAAAAACAATAAGCCAACAAGTTCATTCCTCAATTTGAAGCAAAAACCCCAGTTTGTGGCTGGGGATCGGTGTGGCGTTGCAATCGCTTCATCTATTCTGTACGGTGTGAAAGATCGACAGTACAGTAATTGTTTTGTTATCTGAAGTATAGACAACACTGTACGGTATATCAGAGAAGTACAGCTCCCTGGTATCTGTTTATTTGCCAGGTTTTGCGCTCTTGGGATATGCGGATAATTGATTGGTGACCTTATTTAATAGAGTTGGTGTCTCACCATGTTAGATATACGAGCTACTAACCGGATTTTTTTAGCGATAAATAATGTTAGGTAGTATATTTCAGAAGATAATCAACTAATACATAGCAAAAACAAGGGCACAACGATGTTTTGCAGGCAATTATTAAGACCGTCAGATAAAAATTCTGCGTTTATTACGGGCGCAGGGAGCGTTCTTGATCTATCGGGTCAGTCATCGGGCAGGCTAAAGTTTGGTGATGCGTCTACAGATATGATCGCGTTGCATTCGGATTGGTTCACAGTAGGAAACGATATGAAGCAAGCCTGCATCATTGTTACGGGAAAGGCTGATAATAAAAAATCGAAGAAGAATGGCCCAGCCCCAAAGTAACCGTCTTGCAAAAAAAACTCGCAGCATTGAGACTCAACAAAAAAAAGATGGTAAAGTTGGAGAGTCTCCTCCTATTACTGAAAAAAAATTAATTTCTCAATCTATTGAGTATAGTAGTGGACCATTGCCCCACCCGTCCATTTTAGAAGGTTATAATAACATAATCTCTGGCGGAGCTGAACGGATAATGGCTATGGCGGAGAAGCAGCTTGATCATCGGATAGAAACGGAATCTTTTGTGGCAAGAGAAACTATGTCGCAACGCAAAAGAGGCCAAAACTATGCGCTTGTTGTATCTATTTTCGCACTTTCAGTATCTGCTATTCTTGGTGTATCTGGACATGAAACAGCCGCAACAATAATTGCCGGATCTCAGATTACCGCTTTAGCTGCGGCGTTCATTGTAGAGAAAACGATTCCTTCGAGAGAGAAGCCTAATCCTGATGAAAAGCCATCAGAATAAATTCACCATTACCCCGCCTCAACTTTAACAAACACATCACCTTAGTTAAGGGAATTTGCTTTGTTTTAACTTATAAAGATAATCAGCCCTTACCTGCATCATCTTCCGTCGCTCTTAAAGATGTTTAGTCCTGTTGTATGCTGAACCGAGCCGATCAGGTACCCGATGGCCGAGCAGGGCTTCTATCGCAAGTTCAATATGGCATGTATACACTTTGTGACAGTGTTAACGCCGTTATAGAGAACTATACCTCCGGATATACCCACAAGTGCAGGATTCTGGCGAATAACAGAAAGCTATAGCGAATAACAGAAAAGCAAAAACCCCTGATTTTACAGGGGTTGGCGGACGTTTTGGGATGTTGGGAAATTACTCTTTTGTGGAGATGGCGGGAGTCGAACCCGCGTCCAGAACATTGCTCAATAAAGCTCTCACACTCATCTCAGGTGTTTAGTTTTTCATGAACCATTGCTACACCTGTAAAGACCGATTCACTATCCCAGTTTGTATCACCCGTCTGCCTTTTCGGGCAAAAACAGAGGGGGCTTACTTGCGCGAACCGAAGCTCAAGCGCGGGTTATGCCATCCGTTGGCTTCAGAGTAAGCGCCTCCCCCGACGGACGATGGCTGATTAATTAACTTGTGCTAATCAGGCAGCCATTGCATACGAATAATCGTCTGCATGTATAGTTGCATAGACTTCTTTAACGAGTCCATCCATGCTGAAACTCGGAGTGCAACTCCATTTCACATTTACCCTGTCGAAAGCCTGTCATCCCCATGCATAACAAAGAACAAACATGCTTGAAAGCAGTGTTATATATACTTTTCCAACCAATAGAACAAAAAATCTCTCTCGTTAATTCCCTGACACTGCCAGTCAGTTGAGTCCCGGCAGTTCAGGCGCGTTGGCTACGAGCTGGTATTCCCCTCCCTTTGACCGCACAGAACGGCTCCACATTCTTTCATAGGCATCACTGAATATCGTCTCCTTTGATGCTTCGGCCGTATACCAGGATCCTTCTTCAAACTCCGCTTCAAGCTGCCCGGCTGTCCATCCGGCATAACCAAGGAAAAAGCGGATTTCAGAGGGCATCATGACCCCTGTATTGAGCAGAAAACTCAACTGGTTTTTGTCGCCTCCCCAGAAAAGTCCGGGTAAAATTTCAAGTGAGTCCTCAATGAGATCGCCCCTTAGATGAAGGAAATGTACCGTATCAACCTGAACGGGACCACCCATGTGAAGAGGCTCCTCGATATCCTCAAAACCGGCTATGGCTTCACAAACCTTGAATTCCATAGGACGATTCAGAATAAAACCTAAAGAGCCCTTTTTGTTATGCTCACACATAATCAGAACTGTCCGCTTGAAATTCGATTCCAGCATGTTGGCTGAGGCAAGCAGAAGTTTACCGGCTTTAAGTTTGTCAAATTCGTTTACCATGCTCTTTTATGATGTTTTTTGCTTCAGATAGTTAAGCAACTCTTCGGCATGCAGTGCCGGATTGACTTTTGGCCATACTTTCTCAATTACTCCCTGCTCATTTATCAAATAGGTCACCCTGCTTGTACCCATATACTCACGTCCCATAAACTTCTTCTGCCCCCAGACACCGTAAGCTTCAACAATGTGCCTGTCCGGATCGGCAACAAGCCTGAACGGCAGACTGAATTTTTCAGCAAACTTTTTATGCTTGCTCTCATTATCAACACTGACTCCAAGGATATCTACCCCCAGTATGTTAAAGTTAGGGAAATTATCCCGAAAAGCACAAGCTTCCTTGGTACATCCTGGAGTATCATCTTTCGGGTAAAAATAAAGCACGACCTTGCGGCCTCTGTACTCTTCAAGCGAAACAGCCTTCCCGTCCTGGTCTTGAGCCGTTATGGCCGGCGCAGCAACGCCTTCTATAAGTATTGCCATTGATATGAATAAAACTTATTCTGTTTATATAACCTTGCATATTTTTCTTACATATTTTGTAAATCAATCGATCCTGTAAAAAGTTTCTTCACGGAATCATGAAATCTTATTCATTTTGTCCGATATGCGCTCAACGGCTTGAGAGGGCAATGATTGAAGGACGCGAAAGAATGTTCTGCCCTTCGTGTTCATGGGTGCATTATATCAATCCTCTTCCTGTAGCAGTTGCGTATACAGTCAACGCTTCAGATGAACTCCTTGTGATCCGGAGATCTCATGAGCCGGCATTCAATGAGTGGGCTCTTCCCGGAGGGTTTCTTGAAGCAGGCGAAGAGCCTCACGAAGGATGTTTGCGGGAGCTGATGGAGGAAACTTCGCTCGAAGGAAAAGTTGACAGGCTTATAGGCGTTTATCATCGTGATGTTGAACTTTATGGTTCACTGCTTGTCGTGGCCTACAGGGTCGTCGTTGTTCATGACGCCATAACAATCAACCATGAGTTGTTCGATGCCGGCTTTTATCCCCGACACCTTATGCCAGAGATACGAATTCCACTGCATACCCAGATAATTGCTGATGCGAACAAAACTCAGAGCCCCGCTTTCCAGCAGGCAGCCTCATGACCGGGGTGATAGGTAACAAGCTCGGGCTGAACCTGCCGACAGCGCGCGTCGGCAAGCGGGCATCTGCCAGCAAACCTGCACCCCTCCGGCAGATTTACTGCGCTCGGCACATTGCCCTCAATAACATGAAGCCTCTCTTTTGGTGAACCTAAACGAGGAATGGAGTTCAGCAGCCCCCTGGTATAGGGATGGAGCGGATCGCTGAAAAGCTGTTGCACCAGACCTTTCTCGACAACCCTCGAAGCATACATCACAATAACCTCTTCACAAAGCTCGGCTACAATGCCAAAATCATGAGTAATAAGCATGACGCTCATGCCGTTGTCGGACTTGAGTTTGCTGATAAGATCCAGGATCTGCGCCTGAACGGTAACATCAAGCGCCGTGGTAGGTTCATCGGCAATGAGCAAGGCGGGATTGCAGGAGAGCGCCATGGCAATCATGACACGCTGCCTCATGCCTCCTGAAAGCTCATGAGGATATGAGAAAAATCGTTCAGCAGGGTTGGGGATTCCGACAAGATGCAGGAGTTCGATTGAGCGGCTTTTTGCTTCTGCATGATTAACCTCCCGATGAATACGAATCTGTTCCATGATCTGGCTCCCGCAGGTAAAAACCGGATTGAGCGAACTCATCGGTTCCTGAAAAATCATGGCAATCTCGTTTCCTCTCAACCTGCGCATTTTTTCTTCAGAGATTTTCAGGAGGTCACTCCCTTTCCAGAAAATCTCCCCTCCCGCAAAATAACCGGGCGGCATGGGTACCAGGCGCATAATGGAGAGTGCTGTCACTGACTTTCCGCACCCGGATTCCCCTACAACTCCAAGTGTACGGTTGCTGCCGAGAGAAAAGCTTACGCCATCTACAGCTTTTGCAATACCACTGTCGGTGGAGTAGTAGGTTCTGAGATTTTTCAGTTCAAGAATTTTTTCCATATATAACATTCGTTCCGGCAGTCGTTCCGGACTGAAAAGGGTTCAGAGGGTTACTCCACATTTGTGGAATCAAGCATGAAAATATAGTTTGTAAGCTTCAAATGAAAACGTTATCAGATTCAGACCTGCAAAGCGCTGCCGTCACAAAAAAAAAATCGGGTTTTCTCCTTGAGTCCGTTAAGCAATCAATTCCATACGGCCTGCTTATAAAGTCGTTGGCCGACAGTCTGCATGACAACAATGATGCTTTTTCCCCTATCGATGTCTCAGGGCTGCAAGGCTCACTCGCTTCGATCCTTGCAGCTGCACTTTTTTCCGAACTGCACTCCTCTCTGATGGTGGTTTGCGGTCAGAACAGCTTCGAGTTGTATGACAATGATTTTGATGCGCTCCTTCCTAAAGAGATTATCTGCAATACTTCGGATGAACTTTCCCTGTCAATCGGAGCATTATCGAGCGGGAAAAAATCGGTCATTCTCTCTTTTTTTGATGATCTCGATGTCACCCTTTGTAAACCGAACGATGCCGGAAGCCGCATTTTTCGACTGAAGATTGACCAGACGGCGGGATATGAAACCCTGAAACAATTTCTTTCAGCAAACGGCTTTGAGCTGAGAGAGTTTGTTGAGGACGAGGGAGAATACTCCGTTCGAGGTTCAATTATTGATGCATTTCCTTTTGGAGCGAGGGAGCCATTTCGAGTTGAATTTTTCGGAGATACCGTCATATCGCTGCGCATTTTCGACATCAACAGTCAGCTTTCAGGGAAAACGCTGAGTGCTGCTGATATTACAGCGAGCTTTACAGATCCGACAACAAACACCTCCAATGCCGAAACAACCATTCTTGACTATCTCGATCCTTCTACGGTCATTATCATTGATGACGCAACGGAGTTTGCTTCGCTGGAAAATCATGATACCCTGGCTAATGCACTTTCGCGGTTTCGCTGCGTTAGAATCACACACTCTTCGTCTTCTGCAATTGACTTCAAGTCAAACGCTCAAAAAAAGCTTCATGCAAATTTCCGCATTCTTGCCACCCTGCTGCAAAAGGAGACAGCTGCCAATAAAAAACCGCTTTTTGCAACAAGTTCACGTCGGGAAATCGAGGAGTTGACCGATTTTCTGGCAGAGGAAATGATGGATTCTGGACGTAAGGATGCTCTTGAGGCATACTGGGTTCCGATCAACCTGCATACCGGTTTTACCTTCGCTGATCTTGACCTCTATACTGAATCGGACATTTTCGGTAAACTGCACTCACATAAGGCTCACCGTAAACGAAAAATAAGGGGAATCTCGCTTAAGGATCTCCAGAAGCTGAAAGTCGGCGATTATGTCGTCCATGAGGATTACGGTATCGGAATCTTCAAATCCCTTGAAACCATAACGGTGGGAAATTCAGAGCAGGAGTCTGTGCTGATAGAATATTCCGGAGGAGATCAGCTTTTTGTTAATGTACAGAACATCAACCTGCTCTCGAAATACACAGCTTCGGAGAGTTCTTTTCCCTCACTTTCAAAACTGGGGAGTTCTAAATGGGCGGCCAGAAAGGATAAGGTCCGCAGGAAGCTTCGTGATATTGCCATAAATCTTATCAAGGTTTATGCTCAGCGGAAAATGCAGCCGGGCTTTGCTTTTAACGCGGACTCGATCTTCATGCGCGAATTTGAGTCCTCTTTTATTTTTGATGAAACTCCGGATCAGCTTAAGGCGATTGAAGCGGTTAAAAAAGATATGCAGGAGCCTCATCCCATGGACAGGCTGATTTGCGGTGATGCCGGTTTCGGAAAAACTGAGATTGCCATGAGGGCGGCATTCAAGGCAGTTGAATCAAAAAAGCAGGTCGCCGTGCTGACTCCGACGACTATTCTTGCCCATCAGCATGCTGAATCGTTTACCAGAAGATTTGAGAATTTTCCTATTTCCATTGCGGTACTCAGTCGTTTTGTGCCACGCAAGGAGCAACTTGAAATACTTAAAAAAATAGAGCTGGGGCTGGTTGATATTGTCATCGGCACTCATCGACTGGTATCGAAGGATGTTCTTTTTAAAGATCTCGGTCTGCTCGTTATTGATGAAGAACAGCACTTCGGGGTTGAGGTTAAAGAGAAACTGAGGGAACAGTTCCCAGGTGTCGATACACTTACCATGTCTGCAACACCTATTCCCAGAACCCTTCAGTTTTCAATGCTTGGGGCAAGAGATCTTTCGATTGTCTCGACACCTCCAAAAAATCGCCAGCCGGTGGAAACTCTCATTACGGATTATGATCCGGCACTTATTCAATCGGCTATCCGGAGTGAAATCAGACGGGATGGGCAGGTATTTTTTCTGCATAACCGAATTTCGTCTCTTGAGGAAATCCTGAAGACACTGAGGGAACTTGTTCCTTCCGCACGGATTGTCTTCGCGCATGGCCAGCTGCCATCGAAAGAGCTTGAAAAAATCATGATGGATTTCATGCAGAAAGAGGTTGACGTCCTTATCTCCACCACGATTATCGGCTCGGGTCTCGACATCTCCAATGCCAATACCATCATCATCAACAGGGCTGATATGTTCGGACTTTCCGATCTCTATCAGTTGCGCGGAAGAGTGGGACGAAGCGATCGAAAAGCTTACTGCCACCTGATTACCCCACCGCTGCATACCCTGAAAAGAGAGGCCGTTCAGCGTCTTGCGGTTATTGAAAGCTTTACTGAACTCGGCTCAGGCTTTAACATCGCGCTTCGCGATCTTGATATCCGCGGTGCCGGCAATCTGCTTGGTGCGGAGCAATCCGGATATATCCATGAACTCGGTTTTGATCTCTATCAGAAAATGCTTGCAGAGACTGTGGCTGAACTGAAATCAACTGAATTCAGCCACATGTTTTCAGGAGAGGGTAAACCGCCGGAAAAACAATCTAAAGCATGTGATCTTCTCTTTTTCTTTGATGCTCTGATTCCGGATTATTATGTCAATGCAATCCATGAGCGCTTTGCTTTTTATGACAAAATCTCAAAAGCACCTTCAGGGGAGAGCATTGATGCCCTTGCCGTCGAACTCAAGGACCGGTTCGGCTCCCTGCCCGAAGAGGTTTCCAACCTGCTTCTTCTGACAAAACTGAAAATCACCGGTTCGTCTCTCGGTCTTGAAAAAATTGATCTTCAAAAGCATCAGGTGACCCTTTTTCTTCCTGATCAGCATGATGAAGCTCTTGGCAACAGGGATTTTTACCAGGACCTGTTTGTTTCGGTGCAGGAGCCATGGATGCAGAAGTACAAACCCGGTTTCAATATGGATAAAAAAATGAAACTCGTCCTGCATCATCCAGCCGGTACCGATACAACCCCTGCCGCTTTGATAGATGAGTATTCGGAATTGCTGAAAAAACTCAACCGGGCATCAAAAGAACTGGCTATTGAGTAATAACGTGCTGATTTCTGAGGTTTGAGAGAGGAAAGAAAGATTTCTCACTTTCAGTTCGAAATGACAAAAGAGAGGAGCAAAAAAAAGGTCCGCTTGTGGCGGACCTTTTTTGCCGGATGTGATTGCCGGATTAATGCTCAAAAAGCATTTCTGAGTAGGTTGGGAGCTGCCAGCGGCTGCGATCGACAACCTGTTCGAGTCCGTCGGCTACCTCACGCACTGTGCTCATAAACGGGAGAAGTTTATCAGCGCAGTAGTCTGCCTTCTCAAATTCCGTTTTCAGTGTTTCGATTTTTTCAACAGCTTCACCAAGCTCGGCAGTGAGATCGATCAGAGTCGAAAGGTTTTCGGCTACCACTTTAAGGTTATCTGCCTGGCTCTTGAGGGCCTTGTCGGAAAGCCCGATAGCATCGGCAGCGGAAAGCAGGTTATTGAAGGAGCTACCCAGATCGCCCTGGTATTCTGACACATCAGGAATAACAAATGTCTTCAGCATGAGCAGCAGGGTGCGTGCTTCGATATCAATACCCTTGACATAGCGTTCGAGACGAATATGCAGACGAGCATCAATTTCCTGAACACTCAACACGCCATATTTGACAAAAACTTCCTGTACATCTTTCTTAAGCAGGGTTCTGAGTGCCTGTGGTGTATTCTTGAGATTCGGAAGACCTCTCTCCTTAGCTGCCGTCTGAAGGGCTTCGGCATAGTTGTCGCCCTGGTAACGGATAGGTTTGGTGGTGGTAATCTGCTCGCGAAGTGTTTCAAGAATTGCAGATTCCTTTTCTTTTCCAGCTTTGAGTTTTTTTACAATAGCGTCAGATATGTCGTCAAGTGCTTCGGCCATAAGGGTGTTGAGCACCATGTTCGGAACAGATGCGGCCTGAGATGAACCTACAGCCCTGAATTCGAACTTGTTGCCAGTGAACGCAAACGGTGATGTACGGTTACGGTCGGTATAGTCCTTGTTGACTACAGGCACCTGCGAAAGACCCAGATTGAGTACCTGTTTTTCTGTTTTAAGATCAACCTTGCCGCTTTCAATTGCATCAAGCACTCTTTCAAGCAGTTCACCAAGGAAAACGGTTACAACAGCTGGAGGAGCTTCATTGGCACCAAGACGGTGATCGTTCCCCATGCTGGCTATAGACATTCTCAACACATCAGCTCTCTTGTAGACACCTTTGAGGACGGCGACAAGGAAAACAAGAAACTGAACGTTCTTTTCTGGAGTATCGCCGGGATCAAGCAGATTTATACCGGTATTGGTGCCGATCGACCAGTTATTGTGCTTGCCTGAACCGTTGATGCCTGCAAACGGCTTTTCGGCCAAGAGGAGAGTTAAACCTTTTTTGTCAGCTATCTTTCTCATCACTTCCATGACAAGCAGATTGTGATCAACGGCGATGTTGGCCTCTTCAAAAATCGGAGCAATTTCAAATTGATGAGGTGCAACTTCGTTATGGCGGGTCTTGGCTGGAATACCGAGCAGATAAAGCTCATGTTCGACCTCCTGCATGTATTCAAGAACACGGTCAGGAATAGATCCGAAATAGTGATCTTCAAGCTGCTGACCTTTCGGTGACAAAGCACCAAGCAGAGTGCGGCCGCACATGACAAGGTCAGGACGCTCGGTATAGAATTTTTTGTCGATAAGAAAATATTCCTGTTCACAGCCGGCAAATGTCTTTACCCGTGAGACACCGGTAACACCAAGCACCTCAAGAAGACGGATCGCCGATTTGCTGACTGCTTCCATAGAACGCAACAGCGGAGTTTTGGCATCGAGTGCTTCTCCGTGATAGGAAATAAAAACGGTCGGAATACAAAGGGTCAGGTCTTTACCGCCCTTCATGAGGAAAGCAGGGCTGGAAGGATCCCAGGCGGTATAACCACGAGCTTCAAAGGTAGTCCGCATACCGCCTGAAGGGAAGCTGGATGCATCAGGCTCACCCTGAATCAGCTGTTCACCAGAAAAACGCTCGATGGGTGTACCATCGCGGTCAATAGATAAAAATGCATCGTGTTTTTCTGCCGTGGATCCGGTCATGGGCTGGAACCAGTGGGTGTAGTGAGTTGCACCATGCTCCATTGCCCACTCTTTCATGCCATGCGCTACAACGCCGGCAATTTCTGAAGATATTTTTTTACCTGCTTTGATGGTATCCTGCAATGCTGCGAATTCCTCTTTAGGAAGTTTTGCACGCATGGCCTTGTGATCAAAGGTCAACGATCCAAAGTAGGTGGAAACCGGAATTTTACTATCGCTCTTCAAAAGAACCTCCTTGTTGATTTGCATGATATTGGTGTGTGTTACCTTCGAAAAAATGAACCTCTCCTGTTTTTTTATTTCCTTGATTTTTTTTCATCAAACGTTATCAGCACCTGGCGGTCCTGAAGGTTGGTGCGTACAATTTCTGCACTGATCTTTTTATTTTTTTTCAGCTGGGAGAGCACAAAGCTGGTATTTGTTGAAAGAACACCGGGCCAACTCTGTATTCTTGAAAGAAACATTTCAAGAGATGCTGTGTTATGGGTCATAACTTTTAAAATATGCGAGCCTTCACCGGTCACGGAAAAACACTCCATAATCTCATCCTCTTTCATGACATGTTCCATGAATGACTTGTAATGCCTTGAGGAATCGATTCTTACCCTTACAAATGCATGAATATCAAAACCAAGCTGCCTTTCATCAACCTCCATGGAAAAGCCTTTAATAATGCCGTTTTTCTGCAGTTTATCGAGCCGTTCACTGACAGAGGGTATTGAAAGGCCGACAACTTCAGCAAGTTCGCTCAATCGAACTCTGCCGTTTTCTCCAAGAGACTCAATAATTTTAAGGTCGATCAGATCAAGATGGCCCGACATAGAATGATTTTGTTTAATTCAATTTTGTAGGAAATTAACTAATAATAAGAAAAAAACAATCGGTTTCTTTAGAATTAACAACTATTTCAGTAATTATCTTTAATAATTTAGGAACACGTTCCGTTTTGCAGTATTACCGACGTTTCTGAAACAGGGTATACCTTAAACTCCCGTTCAACCTCAGCCATTTACATGGAATGCCCGGTCAAGGCAATGAAATTTTTTACAGGAATTACTTATATTAACGCCTTGATTCCGGCAATCCACATCTCTAGTAATCAAAAATCATAGGTAACGGTGAAAATAGCAATTTTCGGTGCAGGAGTTGCAGGACTCAGCGCTGCGATAGAACTTGTGGACCGAGGACACACAATAGAGATTTATGAGAAACGCAAAATACTTGGCGGTAAGGTTTCGGTGTGGAAAGACAGTGACGGCGATTCCATAGAGTCGGGACTGCATATTGTTTTCGGGGGTTACGAACAGCTTCAGCAATACCTCAAGCGAGTCGGCGCTGAAGATAATTACCAGTGGAAAGAGCATGCACTTATCTATGCCGAACCTGACGGCAAACAGTCATTTTTTAAAAAAGCAAAGCTTCCCAGTCCCTGGGCAGAGATTGTTGGCGGCCTTCAGACCGATTTTCTTACCATGTGGGATAAAATATCGCTGATCAGGGGCCTTTTCCCTGCGCTTGCAGGCAATGAGGAGTACTTCCGCAGCCAGGACCATATGACCTATTCAGAATGGCACCGGCATAGAGGGGCTTCGGAACATTCATTGGAGAAACTGTGGCGCGCCATTGCTCTTGCCATGAATTTCATTGAGCCTAACGTCATCAGCGCCCGCCCGATGATCACTATTTTCAAATATTTCGGGACTAATTATGCTGCAACAAAGTTTGCCTTTTTCCGAAAAAATCCCGGCGATTCGATGATTGAGCCAATGCGGCAGTATATACAGAGTAAGGGTGGGCGAATTTTTGTCGATGCCAAGTTGAACAGGTTTGAACTGAACAGTGATGAGAGCATAAAACACGCTGTACTGCATGACGGCCATACCATTGAGGCTGACGCCTATATTTCCGCCCTGCCAGTGCATAACCTTAAGAAAATAGTGCCTGTTCAGTGGCTTACCCATAAATATTTCCGCAACCTGCACGAATTTGTCGGTAGTCCGGTTGCAAACTGTCAGCTCTGGTTCGACAGGAAAATAACCGACACCGATAATCTCATGTTTTCGCAGGGCACAATTTTCGCGACCTTTGCGGATGTCTCAATCACCTGTCCTGAAGATTTCCAGAACACCATGGGAACGGCTAACGGCGGCAGCGTGATGAGCCTTGTTCTTGCTCCTGCACACCAACTCATGAATATGCCTCAAGAGGTCATTACCGAGCTGGTCATGAAAGAGATCCATGAACGATTCCCTAAATCCCGCCAGGCAACACTGCTGAAATCAACTATTGTCAAAATTCCCCAGTCGGTGTATAAGGCAGTTCCTGATGTCGATCAGTTCCGCCCTGACCAGATCAGCCCTGTCAAAAACTTCTTTCTTGCCGGCGATTATACATACCAGCGATATCTCGCCTCTATGGAGGGTGCTGCGCTGAGTGGAAAGCTTGTTGCTGAAAAGCTCCTCAGCAGGTTAGGCGGTTGAACGAATCAGCTGAATAAGCGTTAATCAAAACAAACGCAATATTTGCCCGCTCATGTCATGCAAAAAAAACAATCATTACCCCGCCAGAACATGATTCCTGCAACTGCTGATGCTCAGGTCAAGCTTCTTGAAGAGACTGACTGCGGTATCCTTCCATTCAGCAAAATAGTTGACGAATCCGGAAGATCTCCGCTTTCTGCCACGAGTATTGATGTTCTGCAGATCAACACCGGATATGTATGCAACCTCCTCTGCCGCCACTGTCATGTTGATGCCCGACCAGACAGGGTTGAGATGATGACACGCCAAACAATGCTTCACTGCCTTGACGCTCTTGATACATGCTCAATAAAAACAGTCGATATTACAGGAGGAGCTCCGGAAATGAATCCGGAATTCTGCTGGTTCATTTCAAGTATACGAAGGAAAGTGCCTGATGCTATAATTCTTGTCCGTTCGAACCTGACCCTTTTGAGAGCTGACGGAGCATACGGTGATCTGCCGGGGTTTCTCAAAAAGCAGAGGGTAACTCTTATAGCTTCACTTCCATGCTACACGAGGTCAAATGTCGATACTATGCGCGGAAACGGGGTTTTCGACCGTTCCATTGCAGCATTGAAACTGCTCAACAGCCTTGGATATGGTAAAGAGGAAAATGACCTCGAACTCAACCTTGTCTATAATCCAGGAGGTCCGTCACTGCCTCAGGAGCAGCATCAGCTTGAAACGGAATACCGAAAGCAGCTCATTGATGAACATGGCATTGTCTTTAACCATCTCTATACCATCACCAACATGCCGATCAACCGCTTTCTCAATGATCTGCTTGAATGCGGCCATTACTGCCAGTATATGACACTGCTGGCAAAAAACTACAATCCCCTTTCCGTGAAAAACCTGATGTGTCGAACAACGGTATCAGTCGGGTGGGACGGCACACTCTACGACTGTGATTTCAACCAGATGCTCAATCTGTCTCTAGAGAAGAGTGCTCCACAGCACATAAGCTCTTTCAGTGAAGAAAAGCTCCGCAATCGTCTTATCACAGTCGGTCAGCACTGTTACGGATGTACGGCCGGGAGCGGGTCAAGCTGTCAGGGGTCTCTGGTATGAAGGGTGGCTCGCTGCTTATCATTTTTACAAAAAACCCTGAATCGGGATTGGTAAAAACACGTCTGGCAAACTCTATCGGTGATGAAAAAGCTCTGGAGGTCTACCAAAAACTCCGATGTCATACCGCTTGTATCGCTGAAAAGGTTGATGTGAGCCGAACAACGTTTTATTCTCACTTCATTCCGGCCACTGATATCTTTCTCACGGATAATTATAATGCTCAGCTGCAGATGGGTGAGGATCTTGGCGAGCGGATGCTGCATGCAATGATGAGAGGCTTTGAAGCAGGTTTTCGGCATATCGTGCTTATAGGAACAGACTGTTATGAGTTGAGTGCAGCTATACTTGAGTCAGCATTCGCTGCGCTTGAAGATTCCGATGCGGTCATCGGACCTGCACGTGATGGAGGATTTTACCTTATCGGTCTGAACAGGCTCTTTCAGGAAATTTTCCTTGGTCGTGAGTGGAGTACAAAGGAGGTGCTCAGTGAAACGATCGAAGTACTTCATCGACTTGGTATACCATACAAACTGTTGCCTGAGCTGTCGGATATCGATACGTTTGATGACCTGAAAAAAAGCGGATTATGGACACTCGAAGCATAAGCATTATTATACCGACCTTTAATGAAGAGGCAATCATCGCTCAGTCGCTCAAGGGACTCCTTACGATAACTGAACGAAACGAAGCGGTCGACATCATTGTCTGTGATGCCAGTACCGATGAAACCCGCAGGATTCTCTCAGACTTTCCTGTGACGGTTTGCCAAAGCGCAAAAGGACGCGCCATACAGATGAATGCCGGAGCGCGTCTTGCCAAAGGGGATATTCTTTATTTTCTGCATGCTGACACTCAGCCTCCGGAAACCTTTATCGACAATATCCGTTCAGCTTCTGCAGATGGGAAAAAAGCCGGGTGTTTCAGGATGGACTTTTCCGACAACAATCCCATCATGACCCTCTACGGCTGGTTCACCCAGTTTCCACTGATGGTATGCCGCGGAGGGGACCAGTCGCTTTTTATTGCTGCATCACTCTTTCATGACATCGGAGGGTTCGACGAAAAACTGGTCGTCATGGAAGACATCAATATCATTGCTCGCATTGAACAGCTCGAACGGTTCCACATTCTCGAAAACCAGGTCACAACATCTGCCAGACGGTATCACCAGAACGGTGTAATACGACTCCAGCTGATCTTTGGAACCATTCATCTGATGTATGCACTCGGATGTGACCAGGAGGCAATTATCCGTTACTACAGGGACAATATCATCTGAGTGTGAGGAATAACCTTATAGAGAGGTAAAGAACTTAGTAAATAGATTGTTATATTGTGCGAAATATATCTAATCACTTCCTTTTAACATTCACAACTATGGCAGCAGAAGAGCTCAACAAACCTGCAGGCGCACCAAAAAAGGCGACGCCGATTACACCAGAAACCAATGTCGGCAATGGAGACATGGCTAATTTGATCGGCAATGTGGGTATTTTGATTGATTCAACTATTGAGTCAGTACAGGGAATAATAAGCTCGGTAAGTTCGGCTACCGGCCAACTTATTGAAGGAGTTACTTCGACCATTAATTCCGAACCGGTCAAGGGAATTATCAATAATGTCAACTCTGTTTCCGGACAGCTGATTGAAGGTGTCACCTCTACCACAGGTCATTTGATAGAGGGGGTAACGGCCACAATTAATTCAGAACAGGTTCAAAGTTCTTTTCTCGAGCTCGGTAAATTATGGAAAAACCTGCTCGAAAACTTGAATTCAACAGTGAGTTCGGGTCAAGTTCAGAACCTGTTTAATAATATCAGTTCCGGACTTGGTCAGCTTGTCAACAATATCGTTTCACCAGGAATTCAGACAGGTCAGGATCGGCACAGAAAGGAGATCACGCAAATCCCCTTTTGTCAGAAAGAAGTTGTTCGTGAAATAAAAACTCAAGCACCCGACCTGAAACCAAATAATTAACAACACCAATAAAATACACTACATAGAGTATTCCCTGACTATAAAAAGCACTATAGGAACTTATTACATCTATGATGGCTTAGAGATATAATTTATATACATTCTTCGTATGTAGTATGTTCTTGCCCCAACCCCTCAATAGAGAAAAGTATGTATGCGCTGGATGAAGATAATGCTAAATATGATTCCAGAAAGAGTAAGGGAGCGCTACGAAAGAGAGTTGTGCTTATAGCTGACGACGACAATACCATACGTCGAATTCTTACCCATTATGTTCAGAAAATGGGGTATGCTACCGTAGAGGCGAAAGATGGAGATGAGTGCCTGCAATGCATTTCTGAAAATTTTTTTGACGTTATTCTCCTTGACATAACAATGCCGAATAAGAATGGCTTTGAGGTAATGCAGCACTTAAAAGATTACAATATCCCCTCGACGGTCGTTATGATCACCGCATCTGATGATCTCCCCAATGCTGTAAAATGCATTAAACTTGGTGCATACGAATATCTTACAAAACCCCTGGACCTTGAACGGCTTGAAATTGTCATGCGTAATGCTCTTGCCGAAGCTTCTCTGAAAAAGCAGGTTCAAGAGTTGCAGACAGACCTGGATAACAAGGAACGGTTCCGCAGTATTATAGGAAACAGCGCGGCACTGAAACAGACTATGGAACAGGTCAGACAGGTCATGGATACTGACCTTAATGTGCTTATTCTCGGCGAAAGCGGCACCGGAAAAGAGTTGTTTGCCAAAGCCATTCACTACGCAAGCAAGCGAAAAAAAGGCCCATTCGTATCAGTGAACTGCGCTGCGATTTCAAACAATCTGTCCGACAGCCTTCTTTTCGGTCATTGCAAAGGCTCTTTCACCGGTGCAGACAAAGATCATATCGGCTTTTTTGAACAAGCAGATAACGGCACTCTTTTTCTTGACGAAATAGGCGACATGGATTCCGAAGTTCAGGCGAAAATTCTGCGAGTTCTGCAGGAAAGAAAAATACGGAAGGTAGGAGAGAAAAACGAAAAAAACGTCAGCATTCGCATCATTTCAGCCACTAACCGAGATTTTTCCAAAGCCATAAAGGAGAATCTCTTCAGGGAAGATCTCTACTATAGGCTCGAAGAGTTTCTGCTTTTCGTACCGCCACTTCGCGACAGAGCTGAAGATATTCCAGTTCTTGCCAAATATTTTCTGGACGAGTTTGCTAAAGCAAACAACACTGAACCACTTCAGTTCGAACCGGAAGCGCTGAGTCGCCAGGAAAACTACCAATGGCCGGGAAACATCCGTGAACTGAAGAATGCAGTGCAACGGTCAGCAGTCACCCGAAAGGGAAACATTATTGACACACTGAATATAGCTACTCTACCTGGTTCAACGCATGCAAAGATTTCGGGTGAAACAGTACCGGACAATAGCTCTGAGCCCATCATTCCGGCTGGCAAAAACGACGGTTTGATGTCTTATTCACTTGAAGCACACGAACGGGATGCGATCATCACAGCATATAAAGCTTCTCGCGGTAATCTCACCAGAACGGCCCATATACTCGGAATAGGCCGGGCAACCCTCTACAGAAAACTGGACAAGTTCGGCCTCGAGTATCTGAAAACCGGATCACCCCTTACTCTTTAGCAGCCTGGTTACCGGTTCCGGTGTGGCCAAATCCACCTTTACCCCTTCCTGTCGTACTCAGCTTTTGAACTTCTTCAAAGCAAACCTTTTCAACTTGTGCAACCACCATCTGTGCAATGCGGTCTCCGTGATGAACCGTAAACGGTTCTCTGCCGTAATTAATGAGAATCACCTTAACCTCCCCCCGATAATCGGCATCAATAGTTGCCGGTGCGTTCGGAAGTGATATCAGGGAGCGCAATGCCAGGCCGCTTCTTGGTCTGAGCTGCGCCTCATAGCCTTCCGGCAACTCAAGAGCAAATCCGGAAGGGATCAACGCTGTTGTTAAAGGCTGGATTGTTACCATCTCTTCAAGACATGCTGAAATATCCATTCCGGCTGCATGATCGGTTGCATAAACGGGAAGCACCGCCTGTTTGTCAAGACGAACTATCTTTACTTTCAGCATTCGTAAAAAAATATAATATTTTCATTGGGTTACGGCTTTAAATATAACAGGATTAATGACAAGACAATTGGAAAGTTCAGCTGAAAAAGTCTATGCACTTGCATTTGGCGCTCATCCTGATGACGTTGAACTGGCATGCGGAGCCACACTTCTGAAAATCATGGGGGAAGGTCATAAGGTCGCTGTCTGCGACCTGACGGGGGGGGAGATGGGCACACTGGGTACGCCAGAAACAAGGAAGAGTGAGGCAGAAGCCGCTAGAATTGTTATGGGTTACCAGAGTCGAACGACTCTTGACCTCGGCGATTCTAAATTGTTCTACAACGAAGAAAACCTTGCTGAAATTATCCGGGTCATCAGGCATTTCAGACCGGATGTTGTTTTTGCCAACCCACCGGATGAACGGCACCCTGATCACTCAAAAGCCTCGAAACTGGTAACCGATGCCTTTTACTATGCAGGCCTGCAACAGCTCCCGACAACCATGAACGGAAATGTGCAGAAACCCTACCGTCCGCAACACCTGCTTTACTACGTACAATTCAGACACCTTGAACCGGACTTTATCGTTGATGTTTCTGAAACCTTTGCTGAATCAAGAAAAGGAGTTCTTGCGTTTGTTTCGCAGTTTTATCAGGAAGGCACAACTGAGGAGCCAAAAACCCTGATCAATCGCAAGGAATTCCTTACCGGACTCGAAGCGCGCGCACGGTATTTCGGCGAACAGATCAGGGTCATGTACGGAGAAGGATTCCTGCTGTCAGGAACGCTGGGATTACGATCGTTCAGTGGTGTGTTCAGTTATTAGTGCTGGGTTACGGGTGCTCTGCAGAGAAGGGAGGGAAAAAAAAAGAGCGATCCCTCTCTTCGGTTGGGATGACAATGGAGGGGAGAAAAAAGCGGCTTATTGTTAACAATCGTAAATAATCCTATCTTTTGACTTGTTTTTTATATTTCCAGAATACCAAGATCATATTATGAGTGCAGCAACCCGATCCATCGCAGTTCTGATGCTTGTCGGGATGTTTGTCCAGATAAACTGCGTTTTTGTCTGTTATGGGCTTTTCTATTTAAATCAGAAAGCAATAGCGGAAACTGTCTGCGAAAAGAAGACGATTGATTGCTGCGGACACTGTTTCCTCCATAAAAAAATTGCCGCAACGAGCGATACCCAGTCAGCACCAACCGGGAAGCAGCTTCCAACCAAAACACTGGATGAGCTGCTCAACGCGATGCCGGGACTTTTGCCTGTCATTCAACACGCTCCAATGACAGCAACCACTTCCTTTGGATTTACCACAAGTCACTCTTCTTTTTTACTCGATGGCATTTTACGCCAAATCGACCCGCCTCCCAACGCTTAGCTGCACGTATCAGACCTTAACGCACAAGCACCAGTTAAAGCTGCTGCTGTTCGTGCCGTCCAAAATTTCAATGTCCATGCCTTGGTTTGCATGCTCTCGTCCCGATTTATTCGGAGCAATCAGGTATTGTGTTTTAACTTTAAATTTCAACTGATCTATGAAACTTATAAAATTTCTTTCAACGACGATTCTTTCCATTGGAATCGTGATTAGTTCTCTTGATTGTTTCGCCTGCGCTGCATGCGGCTGCTCCTTGTCGTCCGAGGCAGCTGCCGGCTATTCGACTGCAACCGGGTGGAGCGTAAGTTTGCAATATGATTACATCAACCAGAACCAATTGCGAACGGGTACAGGCAGCATTTCATCTTCACAAGTAGCGGGAATCAACGATGCCGGCGGCAGTCAGGAAGTTGAGCATAGCACCATCAATCGCTACATAACTCTGGGTCTTGGCTATACGCCGAGTGCAGACTGGAATTTAAAGCTGCTGGTTCCCTATATCGACCGAAGCCACACAACCTATGGTCAGGCAACCAGCGACCAACTCACCCTGGACCAGATAAGCGGTTCAAGCGTCAGCAGTCTCGGTGACATCAAATTCATCACCAGCTTTCAGGGCCTGCTCTCCAACCATAACCTCGGGATTCAGCTTGGTGTGAAACTGCCGACAGGTGCTTATGGAGGTCCAAATGCAAGCGGCACAGGCACAGTTGGACGCAACCCGGCAGCCTTCACCTCAGGCCCAAACACTGGTGATCTGCTCGATACCAGCCTGCAGGCCGGTACCGGCAGTACTGACCTTATTGCCGGTGCTTACTACAACAGCAAGGTCGGGCAGGATTTCAGCGCTTTTGTCAATCTGCAATTCCAGACTGCAGTGATACAGGCGCTTGACCAGCCTGGAGAGGACTACCGTCCCGGCAATCAGGAAGCCTTGAGCTTTGGTTTACGCTACGAAGCAAATCCCACAATCGTGCCGCAACTTCAGGTCAATATCAACCACAGAAGTCGGGATCTGGGAACACTTGCCGACATTCCCAACTCAGCTGGCACCGCGGCATACCTGAGTCCCGGTGTGAGTGTAGGCATCCTGAAAGATGTGCAGATTTATGGATTCGCGCAACTGCCGATCTATAGCAAGCTTGAGGGATATCAGCTTTTCCCTCATGTAACAGGCTCGGTCGGCTTAACCTACGCTTTCTGAACAGCATGAGTAACCTTTCGTGGAATCTCTTGATTCCACGAATAAACTATGTTTAGTCAATGATATTAAAATCATCCCTATGAAACATTTACATCAATTGTATAAAAAACCGATCGCATTTCTTTTCCTCAGCGCAGCAGTTCCCCTGACTGCATTTTGTCAGGATGCGATAAACCCTGAAACTGTTATTACTGCGACGTCAGAAAAAGCAGGCGAGTCACTGGTATCCAGACGGGTAAAAACCAGCGATACCGCCTCGTTACTCAAAGATGAACCGGGAGTCGCTCTTGCTACCGGGGGCGGCGTTTCGAGCCTGCCGATCATTCACGGACTGGGAGACGACCGAATAGCAATATCCATTGATGGCATGAGCCTGACATCTGCCTGTGCCAACCACATGAATCCGCCGCTGTCCTACATTGCGCCTTCCAATGTCAGCAGCATTGCTGTTAAAACCGGTGTTTCGCCGGTCAGTTATGGAGGCGACAACATCGGGGGCGTCATCCTTGCTGAATCGCTGCAGCCGGTTTTTGCCAAGCCAGATGAGGGAACCAAAGGCTCAGGCAGTGTTTCGACCTATTATAGAAGCGTCAACCAGAGCACGGGGGCTGCATTTTCGGGGGCAATCGCAAACAGCAACCTCAGTTTTGGAGTTACCGGATCCATCGACCATGCGAAGGACTACAAGGATGGTCATGGAAATACAGTCACATCGACCTATTACAAATCGCGTAATCTTGAGGCCACTTTCGCCGTCAAAGGTGACACCAGCATCCTGACCCTCAAGGCAGGCCATCAATCGATCCCTGATCAGGGGTTTGTCAACCAGTGGATGGACATGGTCGACAATAATGCTTCGTTTTTCAATCTCGGCTATAAGGACAGTTTCAGTTGGGGAAAACTTGATGCCAAAGCTTTCTGGGAGAACACCTACCACAGAATGGATTCCGGCCAAGATAAACTGGCTATTCCTGCTGTTCAGACAGGAATGACCTATATGCCGATGGAAACTCGAGGCATAGACCTTGGTTATTCGCTGAAGACGGAAATTCCATTTGCCGAAAAGAACCTCCTGCGCCTCGGACACGAATTCCACCACTTTTCCCTTAATGACTCATGGCCGCCGGTTGCCGGCAGCATGATGATGTCGCCAAACACCTTCGTAAACATCAATGACGGCCTTCGTGACCGGTACAGTCTCTTTGCCGAATGGGAATCAAAGGTGAGCAAAGAGGTAACTACTGTTATTGGTGTACGCGAGGAGCTGGTGCAGATGGATACCGGGAATGTTCAGGGCTACAACACCGGCATGATGTATGCTGGTGATGCCAAAGCCTTCGATGCGCAGGATCATGCCCGCAGCGACAACAATCTGGACATAACCGCATTGGCAAGATGCAAGCCTTCACCATATGCCACCTATGAGATCGGCTACGCCCGCAAAACCGAGGCTCCGAATCTCTACGAACGCTATGCATGGTCAAGCTTTTTTATGGCCGCTGGAATGATCAACTGGTACGGTGATGGCAATGCCTATGTCGGCAATCTGAACCTCAAACCGGAAGTTGCCCATACCCTGAGTTTCTCGGCAGACTGGCACGACAATGCACGCAAAAACTGGGAGTTGAAGGCAACACCATACTACACCTATGTCAATGATTACATAGATGTGAATGTCTTAAGCCTCAAATCCACGGGCAACACACTGCAATTTGCCAATCATGATGCGAGGCTCTATGGGCTTGATGTCTCGGGCAACGTTGGCGTATGGAATAACAGCAGCTATGGCCGTGGTCAACTGAGTGGTAATCTTGGTTATGTGCACGGCCGTAACTCAGATACAGGAAACTCTCTCTACCACATGATGCCGTTGAATGGCAACCTTACGCTGGAAGAGAGAGTGGCCGGATGGACTAATGCTGTTGAACTGCAACTTGTCAGCGACAAAACAGAGGTTGATGCTCTGCGCAAAGAGCCAACGACTCCAGGATTTGCGATACTCAATCTGCGCACTGCGTACCTATAAAGAGACCGGCAATATCAGAAAAAGAGAGAGAGGGAGAGAAAACCGCATGGCCTTTGGTGGTGCGGGTTTGCGGGTTTTTGGGCGGAAAATTTTCATTTCTTGAATTGCCGGAATTTTGCCGTTTTCCTGGGGAAATTTACCTATGGTTTAGGAAATATTGCCGGTAGATCAAGCTGGAATTGCGGTTTCGAGTTTTGATCCGCAATGCTTGCAGAGTATGGCGTCAGACTTGACGGACTCCTTGCAGGATGGGCATACTTTAACTTTTGAAATCAGTAAAGATGCCACTACACCTAAAACATTGAATAAAAATCCGATTGCAAACCACAACCAAAGTGAATTTCCTGTGTGTCCTTTATTTTCCGCTATAGCATAAGAGATAAGGCCTGTAAAGATGGAAACGAACACGGCTATTACTGGGTAAGGGACATCCATGTTAAAACCCGTTTAAGTATTTATAAAATATAATGTTATATCTATAGCTCTTTTCTGTAGGTTGCTGGGTATTGTCGTGTGATGGCTAAAACTACTCCTTTCAAATTTTTGTCTCCTGGTTGATACCTGACGAATTCCGGGCCTTCCGGGCTACTCCTGAGAATCAGATCGCCTTCAATATGACAAAAGAAACAAGAAAGTTTTCCGGTGATCAGGCGGTATTCTGAGCTTCAAGTTTTGATCCGCAATGCTTGCAGAGTATGGCGTCAGACTTTACGGACTCCTTGCAGGATGGACATACTTTTACATTCGAAATAAGTAATGATGCCGCTATACCGAAAAGATTAAATAAAAAACCTATCGAGAACCACAATGCCTGCGAACTCCCAGTGCGCCCTTTATTTCCAGCTATAGCATAAGAAATAAGCCCGGTTATCATAGAAATGGTTATGGTAATGAATTGTAAGGTGGCATCCATGTTAAACTCCGTTTAAGTTTCAGTGAAATATAAGGTTATATCTATTGCTCTTTCCTGTAAGTTGCTGGGTATTGGCGTGTGAGCGCTAAAACAACTCCTTTCAAATTTTTTTCTCCTGGTTGATACCTGACGAATTCTGGACCTTCAGGGCTACTCCTGAGAATCAGATCGCCTTTTACTGCCGGGAGCGTTGGATCTACAATAAGGACATCTCCTTCCATGATATTTTCTTCCTGTACTGCGAGCCTTCTGCCGATAGCTTCATAGAAGTAAGGCTCTATGGGGTTCATAAAGTTAAATCGGCCAGAGGTGTTTACCAGTGGTTTAACAGTCGTTGAACCTTCCTTTAATACCTCCTTTTTTTCTGCATACATCTCCCCTTTACCAGTTTTCGCCCACTCAGGATTCAATCCGTAGCTAATCAAACTGATTATTATTTTACTAGGATCTGATTTACCAGTCAAATATCTGTTTACGTTTTGCTGGTGAACGCCTACTACATTGGCAAGGAAGGATTTAGACCATCCATTTGACTTAGCAAAAGCTGCTATCCTTGCCCCTATTTCAGCTCTTTCTGTCAATTATATGCGGTTTTTGTTGATTATTTAAATCAGATTAAGATAATTTCCTTTTGTGATTAAATCATAATGATTTATATTTTATCTGAAAGATAAATGAAAGATACAAAAGAGCAAGAAAAATGAAGAAGAAAGTCAATCTCAGGTGCCACCCATACAGAGGTATACTCAAAGAGATGGGTGAGGAGCTTGATATGCCTACCGATCAGATACACAAGGGACTATTTATGTCAAAAGTGCCGAATCCAAAGCTTGCTGAACTGTTCGACCGAAAACTCAAAGAACGCCAAAAAATTGTCAAGAGCTTCAGAACTACATTAAGTAAAGTGGTATGAGCAACATTATTCCATTCACTGGGGTGCTGAAAAGTCGAGCAAAAGTTGGGAACCAAGGTGGGAACCAAGGTGGGAACCAAGTTTTTAAGGTACCTACCTTGGTTAACTATAAAGAAGAATTAAAGATAGAAGAATCAACCCTTTGGATAAGTGTGAAAGAAGCTGGGAACCTTATTGGCATTACTGACCGTGCTATAAAGAAGAATTGCAAGGGTAAAAAATACGTCACTCAGTTTGTCCAGGGGAATGGTGGAATGCAGTATCGAATTGCGCTTTCATCTCTACCAATTGATGCTCAAATGCGGTGGCGGAAAGAGCACGGTTTTATGCCTGAAAAGGTGGAAGAATCTAAGGCAAAAACCTGCAAACCGTTCGATGAAATGAGCGAACAGCAGAGGCAAAAAGCGCTGGATCGATACGACCTTGTAACTGCCTATCAAAAGGCGATCGCAAAGGCTCAGCACGGAAAAATATTGGATGCTAAGGAGTCGTTTATTGCCCGGTATGCGGCTGGTGAGTGGCCGGTATTGCTTGAACGGCTTGGAGTGACAACATGGAAAACTATTGACCTCTGGATCAAGACGCTGAGGGCAAATAAAGGGCAGCCTTCATGCCTTGCACCAAACTACCGTTACACTCGTGAGGGATCGGCTGTCGTAGGTATTTCCATGGAGCAAGGTGAGTTGATACTTGCGTACTACCTCCATGGAAATCAACCAAAAATATCAGAAGTGGTGCGTAAGGTGAACCGCAAGCTCTACGAACGAGGTGCTGAGCAAGTCACGGAAAGACGGGTTCGCCGGTTCCTGAAAGAGTACAATATCAATAATGAATCGCAGGTGGTAATGGCTCGTGAGGGTGAAAAAGCCTATAACGACAAATGCGCGCCTTTCATCAAGAGGAATAATGACCGGATTTTACCTGGTGATGTAATGGTTTCGGATGGTCATAAAATTGCGTTTCAGATCCAGCACCCTGTGTCAGGGAAACCAATGCGGATGATGCTTATCAGCCACCAAGATCAGTACTCAAGGGCAATACTTGGATGGGAGATAATGCCAAGCGAGAACACAGCTGCGATTGCGTCATCATTGCGCAGGAGTATGCTTTGGCTGGGGAACATCCTGACGGGTGACGATGCTATGGCTTTTGTGCCACGGGTGATGAACATCGATAATGGAAAAGCATTCAAATCAAGATATTTCACCGGGTTGAAGGGGCTGACTATGGAGGCGGTTGGGGGGTTTGGCCTTTATGATCAGCTCAAGCCGTTTGGATTTAAAGGGATTAACTACTCGAAGCCATACAACGGCCAAGAGAAGACGATTGAGCGGTTCTGGGGAAACTTTGCTGAGATGGAACGAAGTATGCCAAACTATACAGGTACATCCATTGCAATGAAGCCGGCACACCTTCGCCGTGGGGAATATATGCACCGGGAAATCGCGTCCAAGCTGCAACTCAATACGGCGCCGACAATAGCTGAAGCTCATTACCTGATAGCGCTCTGGATGCATGAAAATAACCTGCGGCCAACGAGCAAAACGAGCAAGATTGGAGGGTTAAGCCCTTATGAAGCGCTGGAAGAGGGATTGGTACTCTTGCGGGAACGGGAGAAGGAGCTGCTTGCGGAACGGCTGATTTCGAGGGATGAACTCACATTTTTAATGATGCCGCAGATTACAAGAACGCTGAAGCGGAACGGGATAACGCTCTTTGGAAGGCAGTATTTCTCTCCTGAGTTGCACGATTTGGCGAAGGGACAGCGGGAGTTGACGGTACGGTACGATTTTGACCGCATTGATGGTGTTGCGGTCTATCATCCTAACGGAGAGTTTATCTGCTTTGCACAGGAGTACTGCCCGAATGGCGGGATACATCCAGCGGCAAAATTTCTCGGCACTCCTGAAGATGTGGCGGAATACCATAAGGCTGCAAACATCAAGAACAGCCTGCATCGGGCAACAAGACGGTCAGCAAAAACAGGATTGCTCAATGCAGCGGAACAAGGGTTTAACCAGCTTGTCCAGGTGGAAGTTATGCCTGATGTGGTACGCCAACAGGTAAAAGCGGCGGAGGAACAGGCTCAAAAAGAGGCGGAAAGGGCTCTAATGACCGGGACGGATGGCGGGTATCGCTTAACGGCGAAAGAAGAGCAGGAAAGGGCTGTTGCGGACTGCAAGCGAGAGCTTGAATACTATAGTTCCGGGGATGAAGATGATTATTAAAACCGGTACAGGTTTGAGGCGGCAACCACAAACCTGAGTTGATCCGGTTCGCTAATGTCGAGGATGAAGCCATAACACTAACAATTAACAATACCATAATGAACGAAACTACACAAACAGAAGTGCAAACTCTTCCAGGTGCGGAAGCGGTGCAGCAGATGACGGCTGATGAGGTCAGGCGCCTTGTTGAGGCCGTCAGTAGTAACGGGGTAACAAGAAAGTTTATTGCCGAGGAAGCCGGGTATTCTGGTGCGGCGCTGTCGAGCTGGATGGCGGGCAGGTACACGAAAACCGGTGAGGACAAAACCTTTGAGGTTGCGCTTCGGTCGGCCTTAGAGCGGATTTTGCAGAAACGGTTTTTCTCCGGAAACAAGAGTGCCCGAAAGTTCCGCCGGGTGGCTACATCGGTCTCTGAAGCGGTGTTTTTGGCGGCAAAGACTTGCCAGAATCAAGGATTGATGGGGTTGCTTACCGGTGTTGGCGGTCGGGGAAAGACTACGGCTGCTGAAATGTATGCGGCATCGAATACCAACGTTATTTATGTACGAACCTCGCCATTTATGACCAGAAAGCAGCTGATGACGGCGATTTCAGTGCCTTGTGATGTGCAGGAAAAGAGTGCTTATGAGATGCTGGTGAAGATTTGCGAGAAGCTTCAGCAGGCAAAAAGTCTGGTCATTATAGATGAAGCTGAGAATTTGAGCCTTGATTTGCTCGATGCTGTGCGCCAAATAAATGACTGGGCGGGAGCCGGACTGCTCTTTATCGGGCAGGAGAACTTTTACACGATGCTTGCCCGTGCGAGGAAGTCGCATGAGTATTTGGTTGACCGTTTCAAGCTTCGGATGAGGGTTGCAGACCTCGGGTTGACTGATGTACAGTATCTGGTTACCACGGAGATTGCGAATTTGAACGGGCATGCTTCGGCATTTTTGAAAGCATGCGGTGGGTCTGCCCGATTCCTTGAGACCTTGACCTATAAGCTTTTACCAAGGCTGCAGGGTGGTGAAGTACTCTCTGACAGGATGATTTTTGAGACGGCGGAATCTGTAAGAATCTTTTAACCGGAGGGCTGAGCAATGATTGAAGGATTGATAGAGCAAGTGCAGAGCGATGCCTTGCGGGATAACAGCAGGATTGTGTATCTCAAGGCATTTATCGCCGGTAGTCCGGTTCTCGTTTGCCCTGCCTGCGGTAAGACGATGCATTTCATTAAGACGGTGAATGGGAAGTCGATGCCGTGCGAGATAGAGTTGAAGAGGGGTGACTTCAAGATGACGCTGGTTACTCATGGTGGCGTTACGGTGCGGCGTGCAGGGACTGAGTGGGTTGGCTATGAGCCTCATTTCGGGTATTGCGAAGGGTGGAAGAGGGGGGTGCGTTATGAACAATGCTAAACATGACATTGAGATGCCATGGAAGCGGATTTTGGATGACGCGATAACTGCACTTCTGGCAGAAAAGTGGGACGTGCGAGAGACGAAAGGATCTTACCGTGTGTGCGTTACTGGAAAACCTGATAGCGCTGCATCCTTGGCAGTGATCAAGAAAAGGGACGGTAGCGAAGAGCTGTGCGGAGCGATAGCTGATATGATAGCGATGGTTCCTGAAGCGATTGCCTGTGTACGTATGCTGATTGAGCAACAACCGAAAGAGTTATGCATCCCGCCAAGAGTGGCGGTTTTCCTGAATCGCGTTGAAAATATTGGAGGTGCGTTATGAAGTTGCAACCTCGATTGAAAGGTTCGGTTAAAGGGCTGATTGATGAGTTGATGGTATCGTTTCCTGTTGATCTCTATGATGCTCAGAGAATGCTTGCATCGGCCTTGCAGTCTCCGGCGGTTATTCGTCTGGTTAGGTCGTCGATCGAGCTTGAGCAGATGGAAGAGGGAATTGCGATCGAGTGGGATAATCATTTTAACCAGGAGGCGTTATGAATACTGATCATCACTCTTTTGCCGCCGTTGCGATTGTCTCAATTGCGAGGATAGCAATTGTGCTTGGCTGGATAGTACTGCTGTATCATAGTCCAAAGATTATGAGGATGGCTCATGAGTTGTTTGCTCCTCTTTTCCTTGAAATAAGAATATGGGCGATGCGACTGCTCATGAGCATTGGATTGAGCATTGTAAGGTTAAGCATTGTTATTGAAGGCATTGCTTACCGTTTGTGGCTGGTTGGAGTACGGAAACTACAGAAGGAAATTGACATAAAGGGAGGAGCACGATGACACGGACAAAACGAGCAAATATAAGGGCCACCACGATGATTGCTCAGCTGATGCCATCGGCTGCGGCGTGTGTTGAGATTGAGCTGACTGATAAGCAGAACGTTACCGGAGTGTCCTATTCGCCTAAAAAACGTAAGTGGCGAGCTTATTTGCATATCGGGAAGAAACAGGTTTACCACCAACTGTTTGACGAAAAGGCAGATGCGATAACTGGACGGTTGGCAGCTGAGGAAAAGTATATCGGAGATGGCGGTCTCAGGTTAGGTGGATATCCCCCGTTTGAGAGAAAGATCAAGCCGCCAAAGTATCGTGATCTCACCAGGACTCTTGAACACCTGGCGGCAAATGCTTCGGCAGTGCTGAGCATCAAGAGCAGGATGGTGATATCGGATGGAGGTAGTAAACGGACTAAAGAATCAGGGGTGAATCGTAAGAATCTTGGCCATGAGATAGGCAGAATGATTGCTGTTGTTGACCTGCTGGTAATGTCCGGGGATGTTGACGGCGGAGATATTGAAGAAGGGATGAAATCGAAAGTTGCATCACTGAAGGAGGGGTATTGAGATGAAAAAACGGAAATTTCTGATTGAACGGTATGATAAACCGGAAGGGTTTCGGTTGACCATCGATGCATCCAAAAACAAAAGCCCAAACTGTACAGCGGGATATTGGTCTCCGTCTTTATCTGCAATGTTACAATACCTTAACAGCATCCTTATGGGGAATGCAAAATCACTGGAACAGAGGGAGTTGAAGGTCACTGTGCTGTTTGATAAAGAAAAGGTTGAGAAGGTGACGGTGAAAGAGGTTTAAAGAAGTTGGATTCTGTTGTAGCTAAACTGGATATCAGCTAACCAATGATGTGAATCATCGGCTGAAACTTGAAATAGCAGTCTATGATGGTTCGAGTCCATCCAACAGAACAAAGAGCACGGTGAAGAAAAAAATAAGCCTGGGCAGTAAAACCGAAGACCGGACGGACCTGCGAAATATACTCCAGCTTCATGCTCTTTTTATTTTCTCATCACAATTAACCAGATAAAAATGATAGAGTCACAGATTAAATTGCCGGTATTGCCGCCGATGCTGATCAGGAGGATAAAGACGTTACAGGGATTGGCAGGGATATCTGAGGATAATTACCGGGCTTTGCTGGGTGGATATGGTGTTGAGAGTTGTAAAGAGCTTACCATTCTGGATGGCCGAAAAGTATGTGACTTATTGCAGAAGATTGTTGATGCGATTCCGGAGAAAGCGCAGTTTAAAAAGGCCAAGCCATACAGCGAGTTGCGTGGCCGATCGGCTGATATGGCCACTCCGAAACAACTCCGGATGCTGGAGGCGATGTGGATGAGTGTTTCCCGGCAGAAGAATCGGACAGATGCCTTACAGGCGTATCATCAGTTTCTGAAGAACAGGTTTAATCTGTTGACTCCGGAGTGGATTGAACGTGATAAAGTCAGTAAGATCAAACGGGCTCTTGATTCGATGATTGACCAGGCAAACAGGCAAATAGAATTCTCTCGCTGATAAGAAGGCTTTTCGGAATACTTCGATTATTTTACCACATCATAAATCAAAAACAGGAGTGTTATGAAACTCAAGATGTTTTTTGTTATCCTGATAATTGTGCTTATATCTTGGCCGTTATTCAATGTAAGGGCTGATAACGGTTTACCTGAACGAGCAAAGTCTATAGTCAGAAGATCATTAAAAGACCCGGAATCAGCCAGATTTAGAAATGTCCATGTTTGTAAAGGAAATATTGTTCGAGGGGAATTCAATGCAAAAAATGGTTATGGTGGGTATTCTGGGTATGAGAAGTTTTATGTTAAAATTGATAAAAAAGGGAATGACTTTTCATGTGAGAGCTCATTCTTAGAGAGTTTTGGGGCATATAAAAAAGCCTTATATGAGAGAAAATTATATCTGGGAGAGGATGCCACCCAACCTGGAGACTTAAAGAATTCTCCAGAATATAAGGAAAGGTTTATTGACGGTTGGTGAAGTCGTAGCTGGCCAATTATTGATACACAAGCCCCGTAAAACCGGGGCTTGTGTCGTTAAATGGCTGATGTTCGCGAAATCTGTTTCGTAAACATTTATAGTTTAACGGATTGTTAAAAAAGGGTTTGCTGTCCTTTTGAAATGGGGAGTGTTAGGCGGTGGCGGATGGTGCGCATGCTGCAGCCAAGTTCCCGGCTGAGTTCACGAATGCTTTTCTTGCCATACCATTCGGTGATGTATGCCTGTTTGGTATCCGGTTTGATGCGGATGTAGATATCTTGCCCTCCAAAGTTCTCCTGGACGGATTTTGCAACCTGGTCGCCGAACTCGGCGGCTAAAAAGTCGAGCAGTTCGTTATTGTAGTGCATAGAATTGTAAGGAGTGATGCTTAACCTTACAAATTCCTTTTGATTCCTGCAATAATTATGTCTGTAATTTCTGGAATGTCTTCTTCCTGGACTCCCCAGACGGGCCGTGCAGGGAAGTTTGCCCGTGTGCGGCCTTCTTCGAATTGGTGGTACTTGAGGTATCCGACACTGGTCAGATAAAGATATCCACCAGAAACTTCATAATCCAGACTCTGGCGCAAAGTGCCACGGCCAATGAGTATCCCACTGTTTTTTTTGTATTTCTTGATTTTTGCGGCGACAGTGCTTGCTGCAAGAGGTTTGTATGGTGATGGCCTGCCCCCGGCATCTATGGTTTTAACGGCGCTGCCAACAAGGATTGTCCCTATTTCCGAAAGAGTTTGCGTTTCTGTCAGTGCGGTTTGTATGTTGTCCGGGATATTGCCGAGCCTTGCCCTGGCTTCTTCAATGCCGATGACGTTTATGGTAATGAAGTCTTTGTAGGCCATTATGTAAATGCCTCCTGCATTTTATCGTAATATTTCCGGGTTTCTTTCATCGCTTCTTCCGGCGTGAGATGCCGGTCCTTGATCGATAGTTGCTTGTCGACGGGCAAGAGCAGAAAAAGGCGCCGCTTTAAGTTTTTGCTCATATCATTCCAGAACCCCCATGTTGCAGCCTGGATGATATCGGTATCGAGCAGCCTGACCGGCGAGGTTTTGAATTTGATGGTTTCGGCTGCAAAGCGTTTTCCTATCATCTCGGAATGCACCTTGCTGTAAGTTTGCCAGGCTTCATCGTGACTCGGCAGTGGCTGGTATCGGTGGCCGCTGCAGTAGGTTGTCTGTTTACATGCTTTCAGCCATTCCTGAAGCTCCGCCTGAGTGATTCCTCCTTGATAAAGAGTTTCAGGGATTCCAGCAAAAGCAATATCACCAGAATACTTTTTGCCTTTTATCCTCTCGATCTCCTGCAAAGCAGTAATAATATCAGAGGGTTTTGCTTTTGTCAGGTATTTTGTAGCTTCAATACCGGCTTCTTTCTCATTGGTTTTACCAAGGGTTTCAACGGCGATGTATCGAACGTCTTCAGCTTTGATTTTGAGCATCAGAGCCGTCATTTCATCCTGCTTGTGACTTCTTTCTCGGAATATTTCTGTATGGTCAGCCATTTAGGTTACTGGTTTGGTGGTATTATGGTTTCTGTCTTTTTCTTTGCTCTCCGCTTCTTTCCGGGTATAATCTCTACTGGTGCAGATTCGGTTGCATCCTGCAGAGCTTGATCGGCTGCCAGTTGATCAGCTGCGGTGGCGAGTTCACCTAATTGAGTTTCAACTTCAGCAAGCTTTTCGGTAATGAGTGTCAAAGATTCAACGGAAAGTTCTCCCAGTTTCACCTGGAGCCAGTCCGCGAAGTTTCCGATTTTATCGCCGATGAATTCAGCGTTTGCAAGATTTGACCGCATTTCCGGAGTAATTACATCAGGTACTTTGATGCCTCTTGTATCTGCTTGTCGCAGGCTTATAGGGATAGCCCTGCACCGACAATTAAAGCCAAGAGGCGGATAATATTCACTGTCGCTTGCAAGGAAGATTTTGCCATCGAGCAAGCGATGGCTTTCACGTACTCGCTCATCGTGCGCTGTGGTGTATTGCCAGTACGGGAAGCTGTCTGAGACTGTCTGCAGCTTTGCGAACTGACCGGCTCCATAGGCCATTGCCGTTTCGTTCCGGTAAATGGTTTCAGCCTTGAAGGAGTTAAGCTTGGTGACACCATGCTGATCAAACACCTGGTCAACTGTTTTCCGCCACTCTTCGAAACTGTTACCGTTTGCCAGGGAGTTGCTGAGGCTCTCTTTGACTGCTTGTGATAATTCATCGTCAGTAATGACTGCGCTGCAGAAGGCTTTGAACTGGTGGAAGGCTGCTGCGTCTTTGTTGCCGAATCGGAGGGTGATGTTTTTGGCTTCAAAGGTCGTGCCTTCGGATTTACTCAGCCAGTAATTAACGCTCGCAGCGCCTTTACTCCATGCGTCGTTTAACGCCTGTTCAATGGCTGTTGACCAGGCATTGATAAATGATTTATCGGGCTTCGGGTTGAGGAGCTTTGACTCGCTCTCTGTCAGTACTTTTTTTTTAAACCTTCAACGGCATTGAAGAGAGGCTGCATATTGTAGCCGCTTTCGAATGTCTGCACAGGTGCCTGGGAAATAGCGGGATCCTCGAAGTCACCTTCTTCATACCCTCGTTTTGCAAGCAACTGCGGACTAGGCTTCCTGCCTGTTACAGTCCCGTAAATCTGATCAATCTCCGCCTGCTCTTTGTCGCTCTTCGGTGCCTTGTAGAGATAAAAGGCAACCTCTTCGGATGTATCACCGGGGAAGTTGTTTACCTCATCCATCCACTTGATGGCCTGGTTGAGGGCGTTTTCAGGCAACTCTTTTCCACTTTCGATAGCATCATCAGTAATGTCCATACCGGTTTTACTGCTGGCATAGGCGCCTGATCCAGTCACGGAGGTTGAAAGGTCACTGCCCAGCCAGAGAACGTTCAAGGTGCTTCGGCACGACTTCTTGAAGGTTTCATAGGAATTGCTGGTACTCGTCCTGCCTTTATTTTCATTCTTCTCGATGCGTGTACCTTCCTCTATAACGGCGACGGCAGCATTACGCAGCTGGCGAAGAGCAAGTTCAACTTTGTCTTTATAGTCGTTGGTGCTCCCAGGTGGTACCCATCCCATCCAGTGATCACGGCCATCATCTTCGAGGAAAGAAAGATGATACTCGAAGTTTGCGGCTAAACCTTTACTGTACCAGTAGGCTTCATCAAGCAGGCCGTTACCATAAGGGTTTTTGTAGCTTGCCTCGTGCTGGACAACGATGAACTTCCGTGGATAAACCTCGTTCACAAGCACTCCTTCGGGCTTATTCCTTGTAATCAGGAGCAGCTCGTTTGCATAGTTGAACCGGAACCATTCGCGTGGTTTTTCGACCAGGTCAGTTATGACGCTGTAACTGCCAAATTTTTCCCAGGTGGCTTCGAGGATGGTGAACCCGAAATCTCTTGCACTGAGAGCAGCTGGAATGATGCAGTTCAGGTTCATGTCCCTGCAGACACTCTTAATGAAGGAGGCCCGTTCACCTCGTTGCGTTACTCTTGATACATCCCAGTCAAGCTTTTTGACGCCATCCCGGTACCGTCTTGATACTGCAGCCACATCGGGTTGCTTGAGTGTTGTCTCAAATACTTCGATGGTATTGCAGATATTCTTGAGCACCTTGCTTGGATGCGGCAGGAGCTTTGTGACCTGGAGCAACCCTTCGACATACGATCGGATAGCTATTTCATCCTGGATAACTTTTGGTGTGCTGATATTAGTTGGCATATGTTCTCATTGAATGTGCTCTGAAATCGTTGTCGTATCCTTCAAGCAGAGCTTCCATGCGCTCTTTGCGGTCAGGTAATGTGCTATTTGTCTTGATGGCGTCCGGTATGTCGGTAGCTGCATTGCCGGTGGCGTGATAGGCCAGAGAAATGGCGGTATAGTAATCACCGTGTGAATTCGGGTCGGTATCGTTCACCTTGGCCACGTACCGAACATTTCCGGCATCGGTAGTTTCTTTCCGGATGCTGTGAAAATCGTCTCTCACAGTATCGCTGACAGGGATTATGAGTATGCGGTCAGTCAGTGCCTGGTAAACGGCATACGCTATCTTTTCTTTGAGGACAAGGTTAAAATCGATCTTTTCGACCAGGTACGGACCGAAATCCTGCTGCAGGCGTTCAACGGTTTCACGGCCCATACCACGGTTATCGACACAGGACCTTCGAAACCGGTTGGTTCTGATCCAGATGCGGGCACAATCCTGCTGGATCTGGAATCGCATTTGTTCGAGAGCTGCGAGTGCCCTGATAAATTTTATTCCTGCAACGTCCTCAATCAGGCAAAGTACCGTGTAATTGACATCACGGCCAATGTCCATACCGATATAGAAGTTTCCACGACCTTCAATTTTTATCCTGAAGGCGATTTTCTCAAACCATAGTTGAGCTTCCAGTTCTTGCTCTTTCCCGCTGAACTTCTGGATATCGTCATAAAGGATATCATCCATTTCGCAGGAGATAAGGAGATCGTAAGAGAAGAAAGCGCCTGCTTCATCTTCAGGGATACAACAGTACTCCTGCTTCCACCGGCGTTGACCTTCTTCACGTTCGAGGTTCTGAAGCCACTCCTGGCGTTCCTGTTCGCTGAACGGTCGTTTATAGATTTTCTCCAGGAGGCCATCAGCTACAGCCCGCTGAATCGGTATCGAGATGAGGTTCCAGTCCGCTCCAAGGTCGCCTTTCTTGAACTTCTTGATCAACTTGTTGAACTCGGAGTTAATGCCCTTGTGTGTGCTGATAAAAGAGAATGGAAACCGCCACATACGGGAAGGAAGGATAGCATCGAGCATTTCCGGCTGCTGCTTGTGGATAGCAAACTCATCGGCGATTTTATAGCCTCGCCATCCCCTCATAGCGTCAGCATTACTGGAAAGAGCCGTCACTTCCATTTTGTTCGGAAAGCGAATGTTATAGGTGTTGACGGTCACTTCTTCTTCTGTTGTGGAGTTGAAGACCTTGATTTCGTCTTCGTAGGTGGCGTCAATGGTGCTCTTGATCAGCCTGTCGAGCTTACCCCAGGCAGAACAATCCTGTATAAATTGTTTAGCAAGGATTCTTGTTTTGGTAGCGAAGAATGTCGGGAACCTGCCTTCCTTGCCTGTCCATTTGTAAGCCTTATAAGCAAATGCCCAGCTCAGGCCCTCCTGCCGTCCTTTCTCCACCAGCTGTGCGATGTGCTCATCACGGATAACATCGATCTGGTAAGGCATAAAAACCTTTTCCTCGATAATGGTGGCGGTGTGAGGGAGTGCCTCTGGATGTATGGCTTTTTTAACCAAGGCCGAGTTGCATTAAGGTTTTCTGCATTTCCTGCATAACGTCTTCATAACGGGTCGCGGTTTTTGCTTTGTCTGCTTCGTCCTGTTTTGCCGGTGCTGATGATTCTTCATAGTTTTGCAGCTTGAGCAGTAACGGAGCCATTTTGCTAATAAAGAAGAGTTGTGACTGACTTGGTACTTCGCCATTTTCTACGCTTTCGATGGCTTTGTCAGTAAGCGTCTGTACAAGTTTGTACAGCTTCTCGCTGGTCTTGCTGGTTGCTTCTACGTAGTTGCCCCGGCGTTCTGCCCAATTCCCTTCGGTTGCCCAGTATCGGATGGTCCGCTCAGCAACCCCAAGGCGCTCTGCGATATCGGTCTGACCGAGATGTTCCTGCACATACAGCCGTTCGGCTTCGCTGTAGAGCTCTGCTTTTTTAGCCATACAGCTCTTCGTGCAGATCGTTGGCTTGTTTTTTTACTCTACGCAGGTCATTGACGTATGATTTTAAGTCCATTGCCGCCTGATGGATACTTTCGACATCAAGCGTTGACAGGTCGCTCTTGTTATAGGTTTTCAGCTCAATGGCAATGATGGCATTGGCTGCCTTGGCATCGAGGGCAGTGATTTTTTGACGCAGCTGTTCAAGCTGACCAAGTTTTAGGTCACGAATCTGACTCATTCTTTATGGTTCTGATGTTCGAGAAGTGATCTGAAATGTTCAAAGCACGGGTTTTTTGTATGATCGTCGTGCTTAATGAAGAGGTCACGAAATGCCTGGTCGTAGTGTATCTGCATTTGCTTTATCCGTTCGACCAGCTGGGTGATGGCGTGGATCTGCTCTCTACTGTCTCTCATGACGTCGGTCAGTATTGAGAAATTCTTTTCGATTAAACTGGTAAGCATCAGTTTATCCCCGGCGTCTTTTTGTTCTCTGAGCTTGAACTCTTCCGTCCAATGGAGTTGCTCGGTCTTAATCCAGTGCCTTGTTACTGCCGAGAAAATGATAAGCGCTCCGAACAGCAGTACTGCAATACCGAGTTGTAAAGCAAGTTCGACGAATCCTTGACTCCCTATTTCTGTCATAATGTTGGGTTATGCGATTTTGATACTCCCTCAAAGTAGCCTTGATTTCCGGCAGGGTTCTATAGATCGTTTTCCCTGCAAGTTTTCCTGGAAATGGCGCATGAAAGATTTGCCGATTACGCTGCATAAGTTGCAGGTAATTATAGGAGCATTCACGTCGCGGCATCTCCACCGCAATGAGTCTTTATCACCAATTGAATCACCGATGAATGGACTTTAAACGCCACAAAATATTTGCCTCAGGGGTGCATAAGAAAGAAACAACCAAGGAGAAGTTCTGGCCGAAAGAGAAGGTGCTTGGTGTCTTTGAATCAACCAAGGCGAACAGCCCGCTGAAAATCCCTTATACCTACCGCCATCCGAAGAATAACCTTCCAGTGCTTGGCTATGCTGATCGCGAAAGTATCCAGGTGTTTGAAGAAGGCGGTCGGACATACTTGACTGCTCAGCCGCTTGACTTTGCAAAAGAATGGATTGCCAGTTTGAAAAATGCTGGATGCGACAAGGTTTCGGTCGGGATAGGTAAGCTCGGTGAGATCGTACACATAGGCTTCACTGATAACCCTGCTGTGAGCGGACTTGGAGTGGCATTTGAAGCATCGGATAACGTCCCGGCAGTCTATACCGAAGAGGTTGAATTTGAGGCATCAGATCTTGGGAATCCGGTAGAGGGTTTTGATGTCAGCTGGAAATGGATGTTGCAGGGCTGGATGCGAGATGTTGCCGGACTGTTCCAGCGTATGCGTGACAAGGAAATCGAAGCGAACGGCATCGAAGCCGCTGATAAGTTCCTCCCATCGTATGTGATGGACTTCCTTAAACTTGACCTTCCGGCAGATCCGCCTGACCTTCCGGCAGATCCGCCGAAAGATGCAGTTCCATACACTACCACTAACAAATTCGAATCGGATATGACAGTTGAACAACAGGAGGAGCTGGAAAGACTCCGGACAGAAAACGCAACACTGCTGCAGCAGCAGAGTGAAGCAGCTGCAGGACTTGTGCAGGCTGAAATTCTTGGTTTTTGCTCAGAACATCGAGCAGTTGTTACTCCAAAAATTAAAGACCAGATCGTTGCTATCCTGAGTGACCTCTACGGTGCACAGCCAGTGCAGTTTGAAGTTGATGGCACAAAGGTCTCGAAGACAAGCTTTGATATGCTGAAAGAGCTGATAGCTGGAGCAAAGCCTCAGTTGGTGTTCGAGGAGGTGGCCACAAAAGAAAAAGCTGCTGAAGGAGACGCGCCGGATGGTGATCCAGTACAAGCTGCCTTGACTGCGCAGTTTGAAGCAGCTCAGGGATCGAAATAAGGATTTATCAATCAAAACTCTTTACGGATATGTATTTACATCAAATATCGGGAGGTGATGAAGTCACCAGGATGGTCGTTGAAGAGGTACGCAGGAATGCCCCTCTGCTTGACGTCATCCAATTTTTTGTTGAACCGGGTGGTGCAGCCAGTCTGCGTAAAGATGCCGACATCAACACTGCCGCAGCGTTCAGGGCTATTGGTTCTGATTATGGTACTAATGACGTCGCTCCGGTTTATGCGGCTTTTGCGCTTAAAATCTTCGGTAAAACGCTCAGGGTTGACCGGGCTTTTGAAGATCGAGGGAGTGATATCCCTTCAGAGTTTAAACGCCAGCTGAAAGCTTTTGCCCGAACCCTTGGGAAAAACCTTCAGACCTACCTGCTGACCGGCGACCATACGGTTTCTGCGTTGCAGTTTGACGGGATGAAAAAAGCTATTGCAGGTCTCAATGCTACACAAACATTAACCAATCTTGGCGATAATGGGCTTCAGATTGTTGCCGGTACAGATAACACAGCCAAGAAAAGCCATCAGCAGTTTATCGAGGCGCTGAATGACCTGATAGCTGCTATAGATGGCGGTGCATCTGCTTTGGTGTTCAACTCCAAAATATGGAGCAGGCTTTCAACGGTTGCTCGTGATAATGTCAGTACCACGACAGATGAGTTTGGTCGTCAGATCGATCACTTCAATGGAGTTCCGATTATCCCTGCAGGCTTTAAGTATGATGGATCGGATAACCTGCCCTTAACGGAAACAAAGGGAACATCGTCTGATACTACCACGATCTACGCTCTCCGCTCCGAAGAGGCTGCTTACTGGAGTTTGATGACAACTCGCAGTGGACTCAAGGTATATGACATGAAGCTGGTTGGAAACTTCTATGAGCAAACTATTGAGCTGCAGGCTGACAGTGGTGAGGCGTTCAATGGTCGTGCTCTTGCCTGTTTACCAGGCGTGAGACTGGGTTGATGTTGTACGTCGACTTGACATATTTGCAGGGAGTTATTCCCCTGCAGAAGATTATCGAGTGTTGTGACGATTATGGAGTTGGTACACTCGACACAGCCGCGACAGCAAACTTGACGGCGTGCAATGTTGCTGCGGTCTCGGATATCCACCTATACTGCAGGGGCCTTTATACTCTGCCTTTCAGTCCGGTGCCGGATGATATCAAAGAACTGACTGCTCAGCTGATGAAATGCCACCTGTATTTCCGAAGAGCTGCAGAAACTGTTCCGGATGCGATAACCCAGCTGTACAAACGCCAGCAGGAAAAGCTGAAAGCAATAACCGCGAACACGTTCCGGATTGACTCAGGAACAGATACGATTGCTGTAGCACAGGGACCAAGGGTGAATTATACGAGGCACAGGTTTCCCCAAGGATTTACGGGAGGGTTACTGGATGATGATTACCCTCGAATCGGCATTGAACAGGAAACGCAGCAAACAGGCCAGGAGGAGACTTTGTGATTGATATGCGTCACAATGTAAGGGCCTATAGGAGTTTTCGCCTGCTTAAGTATCATTTAACGCTATTTAACGGTGTTCTGATACGTGAACGCTATGTAAAAGAGAAATGAAAGCATTTATCCCTTTATCAACCTGGGTTTTTGATACGATCAAAGAATTTGAAGGCCTCCGACTTACGCCATACTTATGCCCTGCAGGAAAATGGACGGTAGGGTGGGGTCACACAAAAAACGTTGACCCCAAAAAGGCTATTACTGAAGTTGAAGCTGAACGATTGCTGCAAGAAGATCTTTCTTTTGTCGCTGTGCATGTGATGAAACTTGTCACTAGTGAAATTACTCAGGGAATGTTTGATGCGCTTGTTGATTTTGCCTTTAACGTCGGACTTGATGAGGATCACGATAACAGAGCAGAAGGTCTTGGAGATTCTACTCTCTTGAGGCTGGTCAATGAAGGCCGATTCGATGATGCGGCGAAAGAGTTCCATAAATGGGAAGGTGCGCATGTTAACGGGAAATTGGTGAAGCTCGTTGGTTTAGTGAATAGGAGAGAAAAAGAGAGGCTAAGGTTCTTGTCAAAGGAGATATTGTAAATGATACCTATAATCGATGGGATTATAAATCTTGCCACTGGATGGATAAACGGGAAGCAGGAAAAGCAAAAGCTTGACCTTGAGCTTCAGCTCGAGCAGATGCGTATTGATGCGAAAAAAGAGAGTGCGCCTGATGACTATGATATGGAGGCGATGAAGAACCAGGAGCACAGCTGGAAGGATGAATATCTCTTATGGGTTTTTACGATTCCGTTTGTCTTGTCGTTTGTACCACAGACACAGGAGGCTGTTGTAAAAGGGTGGCATTATATTGCGCTGGCACCATGGTGGTATCCGTCTCTACTCATTGGTATCACTGCTTCAGTCTATGGGCTTCGCTGGTATTTCGGAGACAAGAAGTTTAACTATTTCACAAGTAAGGATTTGCCAACGGACTTAACCACTGAGGCAAAATGAAAAAATTTATACTCTTTACCACTCTATTGTTGACAGCAACTTTATCAGGTTGCACAACGGTGAAAAGCAGTTCCGTTACAACGAAAACGAAAACTGAGGCTACTCCTCAGACAGTACAAGAAAAGCTGCAACTCGCTTATGTTACCGGGTACGGAGCTGCAGCACTTCTTCAGCAGCTCAACTATGATGCACTTACAGCTAAGCCACCTCTTATAACCACAGCACAAGGGAAAACAATAAGAGATGCAGTTGTAAAGGCTCAAGCGCTTCTTGATATCGCATACCCGTTAATTAAGAAGGACCCTGTTGTAGCTCAGCTTACATTTTCCCAGGCATCAGAGGCGATTCAACCTGCTGATTCTTTGCTAACAAAAATTGGACTGAAAAAATGATTGATCTTGTGATGGTATCGCTCCTTGAGGAGCTCTTAAAGGCAGGACTTACGGCTGTTGGAGCTAAACAGAACCTCATAAATTTATCCGAGACGGTTGGGAAATTAATCGTCGATGCTGATGCCTCAATTGCGTCGATAATCGATCATGCTAAATCTGCTCAAGCCGGAACGTTGACTGATGCTGAGGCAGCTGCGATGAAGGGTAACCTTAACTTATTAACTCAAAAGGTTGATGCTGTTTTAGCGGGACAGATTGACTCACCAGTATCACAGTTACAAATTCGATAGCAATGAAAACAGTGGTATTGTTTACTTCCCGGGTGCTTGAAGCTGGAGCAACATCAACGGGAGTACTGGTAGATGTAAATGCTCTTGGTGCATCAGGTGATTTCGGTCTTGAAGTTGATTCAGATGCTGCTGTGGTGATCAGTTATAAAGCAAGTGCGGTCCTCGATACTCCAGCCAAGGTCGATGGCGGAGGAATACTCCTTACCCATGACGGCAGTGGTCGCAAATGTTACTGGCCAGCTATTGGGCCATTCGCGAAAATTTGGATTTATGCAACTGCTCCAGCAGGATCTGCTGCGACGGTTACAGCAACTTTAAACGTTTATTGATATGCCTTGGCCTGACAGGAAAGTAATGAATGATATAGCAGGACTCAATGCAAGGATATCAGTAATCGAGACGATATCACAGTCAGAAGATTACTTCGGATTTGCATACAACACCTATTCGGATGTATTCACCCGCCTCGGAAAGTCGCAGGGTATTCCGACTGGCGTTTTTTGTCCGCGATGGGTATCTCCCATAATCTCCAGGTTGAGGATGGTCACTTTGAAAGATAATGGAGCGGTAACAAAAGAGATATCCTGGATTGATAAAACGAAGTACACTGACGGCACCACTGTACCTTTAAGTGGTACTGATGGCCAGGTGATGGTCGAGTACCTCCCTTCGTACGTTAAGGTCGGCACATGGGGAAACTGGGTTTACGTGATGCTCTCTCATTTGCCTCTTGAAGGGTTTACACTGCACCCTCTCTTTACTGGTATAAGTGCAGTTTACCAAGCGACATTTGAGGCGTCAGTCTATAACAGCGGATCTGGAAATAAGCTTTACAGTATCGCTAAAAGTCCAGCTGATGGGGTATCTGATGTATATCCAGTAACTGAGCGTTCTGGTGCGTGGGGGCTAACAGGGACTAATGCGTCACAGATGGATGCTCTTGCTGCCGCTCGTGGATCTAGCTGGCAGATACAGGACTTCCTGACAGCACAATATCAGCGACTGTTGATGCTCGCAATATTTGCTAGCTACGATATACCTGCCATTGTTGGTGCTGGACGTATCAATCTTTCCGGAGGTGCTTGGGTAAACGGAAGCTATATCGGTAAGTGCGGTTTAGGCCTTGCGGCTTACGACTATTACGGAGCTGTCCAGGTCGGTACAACTGGAGGCTATGCGACAGATTATTCCTTTGTGCTTGGTATTGAGAATCCTTGGGGGAATGTATGGGAAAGAGTTACTGCACTTATCAGCGATCACGATTATTACTATAAGCCTCAACCGCCTTACGATTATACAACGATAGCTGGATGGACAAGGTTACAGACCGAATTGGGTGTAAATATTACTCTTCCGTCCAGTGACGGATTTGGAGGAATACCGTTTTCCGGGTTGGGTATTGTGTTGCCCTCTACAGTGACGGGTAGCTCATCAGCAAAAATGAGGGATTATTACTACCAAGCCGCTGGCCTGCGGGTGTTGCTGGTGGGCGGTTATTCGGAGCACGGCTCGGCTGCGGGTCCGTTCTGTTGGGTTGCGAGTTACGCGGCATCGGATGCGAGGGCGAGTATCGGCGGGCGCCTCTGCTTCAAAAAAGCTGCGTAGCAGCTCGTTGTGCGTTGCGGTTTTGTTCTTTGGGATAAAAGGGATTGTAGTGTGCCTGCAGGTGTTGCTGGTAGGCGGTAATTCGAATAACGGAACGAATGCGGGTCCGTTCTATTGGAATGCGAATAACACGGCATCGGATACGAATACGAATATCGGCAGGCGCCTCTGCTTCAGAATTGTTCTTGTTCCTGGTGTCCTTGCCTCTTGGCAAAAAAGGAAGATGGCTCACTGTTATGCTGGTAGATAAAACGAAAGCTTAAGGGCCAACAATGAAGCGGTTCGGAGGGTTATGGGAGAGGATATGTTCTTTGGAAAATATTGAGTTTGCGCATCGTCTAGCACGAAAAGGTAAGGCTCATTATACAGAAGTGAAGATGGTTGATAGGGATCCTGATAAGTATTTCATGATGATTCGGAAAATGCTGATTGAAAAATCATTTATCAATTCTCCTTACGTCGTAATGATGAGAACCGATGGATTGAAAGAGCGTGAAATATGGAAACTGCCATATTTCCCTGATAGAATCATTCACCATTGTATCGTGAATATTCTGGAGCCGATATGGATACGGGGATTTATTCGTGATACCTATTCGTCGTTACCGGGCAGAGGTGTACATGATGGTGTTAAGCGACTCCGGAGAGCACTAACCTCAGTTGACGCAACAAAGTACTGTTTAAAGCTGGATGTCAGGAAGTTTTATCGATCAATTGACCATGGTGAGCTTAAGTCACTGATTCGGAGGAAAATAAAAGATATGGATGTGCTCTGGCTGCTCGACCTCATTATTGACAGTGCGCCTGGTGTGCCGATCGGAAATTATTCGAGCCAGTACTTTGCTAACGTTTATCTCTCGGATTTTGACCATTGGATTAAAGAGACGTTGAGGGTTCGGTATTACTTCCGGTACTGCGATGATCTTGTGTTGCTTGGGAAGACCAAAGAGGAGCTTCATCGGATACGGGTTGATATCAACAGGTATCTTTCCGAGCAATTGAAGCTTGATGTAAAGAAAAACTGGCAGGTATTCCCTGTGGATGCAAGAGGGATTGATTTTCTCGGATACCGGTTTTTCCATAGGTTCACACTGGTACGGAAATCTATTGTGCAGAGATTTAAAGAGCAGGTTAAGAAATCTGAAGAGAGAAGTTTGGCGGCATATAACGGGTGGTTCGTTTGGGCGGATACCTACAATTTAAGGAAACAGTATGGTTGGGTATAGTGCAGTAGCTCCTGATGCGTTTGTGGAGTGTAATGGGAAATGGCAGTTCCGTTACAATATCACGGAAATTGCGGCTACAAAAGACACGCCTGAAATCTGGCAGTACGATTTTGTTGAGGTTCCGGATCTCGATCGATCAAGGTTGATTGATGCGTTGATCACTGCTCGATACAGTTATGCATCGCAACTTGGGAAATTGGCTTTATCCAGGACATCAGCTGAATGGACTGAGTATAACACGTTTCGCCTGGGATGCTATGCATCTGTAGATGGAGCCCTTGCAGAGAGGTGAAACGATTTGCTGATTTTGCGGATGCCCCATCGGTGCTTGATGGCGATAAGATAAAACTGGATGACCTGATCAATCGTGAAGTGACCGTAATAGGCTCTCGAATTACCGAGAGCAAGTTTGGGAAGAACAAAAGCGGAAAATGTCTGACCCTGCAGATAGAAATTGATGGTGTTCATAAGGTAGTGTTTACGGGAAGCGATGTATTGATTGGCCAGATGGAAAAGTATGGCGACGAGATCCCGTTTATAGCAGTGATAAAAAAGGTTGAAAGGTTTTACACGTTGAGTTAATAGAAGTAAAAGTAGTGCTTTAATGGAGTTGGATTCGTTGCATTTCGGGGATTGTTTTGATGTGTTTGAGTTTATCGAGGATCGAAGTATTGATATGGTGTTGTGTGATCTCCCTTATGGAATAACCGCTTGTAATTGGGATGTTGAGCTTGATCTCGAAAAGTTGTGGAAAGAGTATCAAAGAATGCTAAAGACGGGTGGCGTTGTTGTACTGACTGCAACTCAACCCTTCGAAACAAAACTGATCAACAGTAACCGGAAGTGGTTCAGGTATAAGTGGGTTTGGAAGAAGTCGAGAGCAGTGGGATTTTTGAATGCTAACAAGATGCCGCTCAGGATCCATGAGGATATACTGGTATTTGCAAAAGGAAGGACAAAGTATAACCCTCAGTTTGAGCCAGGATCACCATACATCACGAAACGACGGAATACGGGGAAGCCTGGAATATATCGGGAAGTGAAACGGTGTGAGACGGTGAACCCAGGGAGAAGGTTTCCAAAAGACCTGGTTGAGTTTTCGAACACCTGTGAGAAAGTGATTCATAGCACGCAAAAGCCTTTAGCGTTATTTGAATACCTGATCAAGACCTATACTGATATCGGTGATGTTGTCCTGGACAATACGGCAGGAAGTGGAACTTCAGCCATTGCGGCAATAAACACTGATCGGAGATATATCTGTATCGAGAAGGATATGATGAATTATTTGAACTGTGTGGACCGGCTCAAGGAACATAAAACAGCGTTATGCAAAGTGTAATAGATGATATCGAAGGTGCACTTAAGTCGCGTCTTCAGGAGGAAATAACTGGTTTACCGGCACTGGTTAAGACCCTTCAGAAGCCTGATGGCACTACTGTTGATGTGCCTGTAAAGGTTGAGTCTTATCCACGGCAGCCATCTGAACAGCTTCTTGTTACGCTTGCGACGAGTGGTGCTCTTGTTGTACGGTACACTGGATCAAAATATTCAAGAAAGCGAGAGGTTTGTGGAATTACGGTGCAGGATCGGACTATGGGGTATGAAGTACTTGTATTCTCTGATTCACTTCTTGCAAGAGATACGGGCGCAGGAATTTATGAGTTGCTGGATCTTGCTGCATTACGACTCATTGGATTTCTTCCGGACGGTTGTGTTGATGGCGTTGAGCTTGAACGTGATGATTATGTCGAAGAGCGTAAAGGAGCATGGACATATGGGATCTTGCTTAGCGTGAAAACGCAAACAAGGAGAGTTGCCTGATGCATGTGAAAACACAAATACTCAATCGGGTTGTGACACTCTTGACTGGGTTGGATACAACGGGAAATAATGTTTTCCAGGCAACTGAGCATCCTGAAACTCCGGATACAATGCCAGGTATAACGATCTCTTTTGGTGCTGAAGGTAATATTGGAGGCAGTTTACGGGCAACAGAAAAATCGCTAGCGTTGAAAATAGGAATCACTGTTAAGGGTGATGATCATGTTGTTATTAACCAGGTACACTCTGAAGTTGAGTCTGCTTTATATGGTGATTTTGTAAACGGAGGTTATTTGAACGGTCTGGCGACAAACCTCATCTACAGTGTATCAAGGCGGACGCACAATGAAAAAGCAGCATTAAAACATACAGTGCTTGACGTAGAATATAAAGTAGAATATCAAACGGAGGATGGTAATGCGGATGAATCAGTCTGAAAATGGAGAGGTGTTCATTGATATTGTGAGCCCTCAAGGTGACGAAAGGGCTACTGTTGACTGGGTGGCTAAAGAGCTGCTTAAACAGGGCTGGGTTCTGAAGGAAAATAAAAACATCGAAAAACCAATAATCAAACAGGAGACACAGGATGGCAAGGAAAACAGTTAATCAGGCTGATGTCTATATCGGTACCAGTCCAGTTTTGCATATCAATACAGTAACCTTTACCATTCCGCCACGGCCTCCGGTGCTATCAGATGAGTTGCATTTGTTAGAGCCTGATGTGATTGCTACGGGAGGTGCCTCAGCTCCGCGGGATCTTGCCATTGATGTTGCCATAGATTCGACAGACACCAATGGCCAAGTCGCTATGGATACCGCTTTTGCTGCAGGAACACTCATTTCTGCCGTTAAATTTTATCCGGACGGCAAGACCACTGGTGCAATTGAATGGACGGGCTCGGCTTATGTTACCGATGTTCCGAATCAGGGTGCACCAGCTAAAAACAAGACACAGACAGGTACTTATAAACTGGTTTATGCTTCGACTCCGACAAAGGGGACGGCAACATAAGAGCGTAATACATAGGGTATTTTTTCATCATTTAACAACCGTTTAACAGTATTTATTATGGGTTTTATTGACCAACTCAGGGTGATTGACACAGCTCTTGTCAAGAACAAGCAGTCACATTATGTCCAGGCATGGGATAAGACAATTTACTTTGTGCCATTGTCACCGAATGAAACGAATAAGGTGGTTACACAGGGGAGTTCAGGAGAGTCCAATGCTGCGATGTGGACCCGGTATGTCATTATGAAGGCTCTTGACAGTGATGGAGCAAGGCTGTTCTCAAATGATGATTTCCAGGCGTTGCTGGAGTTCCATTTCCAGAATGAGGTAGAGGAGCTCTACAATAAGATGAAGGCGATTAAAACGGTTGATGAGGCTAAGCAGGATTTTACGACGATCCCGAGCTGATGAGCTGGTTTGACCTTGCCGAGATGCTCGGGATGTCGAAAGCCCGAACGGAGGTCGAGGTCAGCTATGAAGAGATGAATTACTGGAGGGCTCGGGCGATAATTAAAAACGAGAAAGAGGAAGAGTAATGGCTTTGACAATAGAGGAGATCAAACTTAGAGTTGCTATTCAAACCGGAGAGTCTGACCTCTCCGGGGTGCAGCAGCTTGATGAGAGCCTCGGGCGTGCCGGTCAAACGGTTGCGGCTACGGAAAGTTCCTTAAACTCTCTTGGAAAAGAACTCGCTCAGGTACACTCCAAGTTTGCCGACTTACATGTAGGGACAGAGGCTTTCGATGCCTTGAAGGCGAAATCGCAGGATCTCCAGGCGCAGATTCACCAGCTCAGTGGCGCTTCGGAAAAAATGATTGCCCCCGCTGCTATAACGAATAGTCGGGCACTTAATGGCGCGATGATTGACTTAGGTCGAGTCATACAGGATATGCCGTATGGTATGCAGGGTATAGCTAATAACCTGCAGCAGCTACCTGGTTCAATGGGACGGTTGAGGGAAGAAGCAGATGCCACCGGTACATCAATGTCTAAGCTCCTCTTGCAGGGGTTAATGAGTCCTGCAGGTGTTGGGATTGCTGTTTCTGCGATTACTGCTTTATGGGTTGCATGGGATATGTATGGGGCAAAGGTTGCCAATGCGCTTGGCCTTGCAGGAACTAAGGTTGCGGATCTTGACCAACAGCTGGAAGGTATTCAGAAGTACAAAGATTTCGGGTTGACCGTCCAAATACATGGAGCTGAAGGGCTCGCTAAGCTTAAACTTGAATTACAGCAGCTTATAGATCAAAAGGCTTATCTCGAAGGCACGTTATCAAGGCAGGCGGCCATCAAGGAAGCGAAGCCGTCACTAGTCTCTACAGTTATCAGTTCTTTGTCTGGGTATTACGCTGCTGACCCTACCGCATATACCAACGCAAAACTTGAACTCTCTACATACGAGTCAATAGCCGCCGAGAAAATCAAGGGAGCAAAAATAACCCTTGGCGAGACAGAGGATGTTCGATTGATGACTACGTATTATAAAATGACAACGGATGAGGCGAAAAAGCAGTACGCCATCAACCAGCAAAACTTAAATATAGAGGACAAACAAAGTGCGATAAAATTGCGGATCGAAAAGGATGCAGCCAAAGCAAACAAAGCCTCTCCGGCTGAGAGTGTTGCTGGGTGGAATGCTTATGCTGGTGCCATCAACGAGTATAATGCTTCGATGAAAAAGCGGGAAGAAGCGACCGATACTGTCGCTGAGGCTGAAGAATCTGCAATGAAAGCCAGAGAAGCATATACCGCGGCATCGAAAGAGAGTGCGACCACTGATGCCGGTTGGGCGAAGGTTGCGGAGCATTTGGTTAATGCGAAGAAAGATGTATCCGCGGCTGATGAACTGCTTAAGACTAAGACTACGGCATATAACCAGTCGTTAAAAGAGTCGGAAACATTACACATTCAGGCTGAGAAATACTTAGGAACATACAAGGATGATACGCTCTCGGTATCCGATGCTCTGCTTGGTGTTAAATCCGCAGAGGAGCGTGTTGCTGCAGCGAAAAGACTTGGCAAGGAAGGGAGCAATGAACTTGCCGAAGCTGTAAACATAGAAAGGTATGCGCATGAGAACATGCAGAAAACCCTTGCAAAGCAGAAGGAATTGTATGCTGATATCGTCTCATCGGTTGATGCGGTTGGTGAGGCTTATGTTGCAATGGGTGGGAAGGCTATCAAGGGATTGTCGGATATTTCGAAAGGGCTGGCGACTGTCCTGACTGACTCTACAAAGACCACTGAGGGGGTGGCGCAACTTGGCGCTGGTCTGATAAAAGCAACAGGTACGCAAAGCCCTGTTCTGAACTCTCTTGCAGCAGGTGCTTCAAGCTTTGCTTCGACGGGGAATCCTTATATAGCCGCGGCAACAACGGCGACCTCTCTCATCTCATCGTTGTTCGTTGGCCGTGATACAACCAATCTTGATAACACTAATGCATCGTCCCGTCAATCTATCGAGCAGCTTGCAGCAGCTGGTAGTGTTGTTGCACAGAAAATAATGGCAGCTGCCGGATATTCAGACGCCAATCTCAAGGAGTTGCGGGCAAATAATGTTCAAGGAATACTTCCGGATTCCTTAACCGGCGGAGGCACTCAATCGTTATTCGATGCGGCTGGAACGTCTACAGCCTGGACAGGTCAAGCCGGTGTTAACCTGGTTAATTATCTTAATAGCCTTCAGGCCATTGATACGGCAATAAAGAGTTTTTCCAATGATTCTGTTGCAACGGCGGTTGCAAATATCAATTACAAGTACGAAGCTCTTCAAAAAACGGTTGGGAACACGGCTGATTTACAGTTAGCAAAGCAAAACGAGCTAATTGTTGCTTTAACCGGGATATCGCAGACCAGTGTTACAGGATTCCTGAATGATGCTATAAATGCTGCTGGAACTGATGGTACTGCAGGGGCAACATTCGCTGGAAAGCTTGAGGATAGTATTGCTCAAGCTATACGGAGTATCGATATCCAGATGTTTGCAAGTTCCGTTATTATGCCTGCACTCCAGCCGGTTATGGCTGATGTGGCGAACTTGATGGCTAATGGTGGATCTGATCAGGATATCGCTTCGGCTTTCGACAGGGTAAAATCAGTAACTGAGAGTTTGATACCTGCGGTCACTCAGTTCGTTTCCGGTTTGGATGCTATGGGCCTGCGTGTTGCCTCGACAACTGCGGCAACAACTGCGGCGACAACAACAGCTACAAGTGCCACCACAACGGCTATTGATCAGACGAATAACTTTGCCGGAACATTAACAAGTTCATTGAGTAACGCTTTCAAAAATTCGATGAGCGCGGCAGCTCAATTTCAGACGGATTTCACGACAACAATAAATAACACCTTATCTCAAGCTGCGATAACTGAATTTTCGTCCTCGGTGATTACGCCGGCATTGCAGCCTTGGATGAATAGTGTCACGGCAGCATACGCAGCAGGGCCTGTCTCTTCCTCTGCGTTGCAGTCTTTTTCCGACTCCGGCAGAGCTATTGTGGATAGTCTTGCGCCTCAAATACAAACCTTCAGCGACATATTGGCCGGAGCGGGATTGCTTGGATCGGCACCATCAACAGCAGCATCAACAACAACATCTGAGGCAGCTCAAACTGCTGCAGACATAACGCAGCAAAGCCAGCAACAACTTAATGATATGGTTGCTCAGGCGACATCACGCTTGACAGATCAGATCGCGACTTTACAGCAGCAACTTGCAGATGCACAGACAACTGCAGCAGAGACAACCACTACAGCGGCAACGGATCTTCAGAAAGCTGCGGACTCTCTTCTTGCGTATAGCAGGAGTTTGTGGACAAACTCAGAGACCACTGCGTTAAGTCGTGGCCGAGGGTTAGAGTTATCTCAACAAGCAGTAGTTAATCAGCTTGTACAAGACGCACTCTCAAGCAACAGTGATACACGGATTACAGCATTAAATAGTATAAGTGGAGCGGTAGGCAACGTACTTGCAACGGCTCGATCGTTGTCTACTGATCCCCTTGAGTACGCAAGAATTGTTGCAAGGAATGCGGGATTAATACAATCACTGGCGAGTAAAGACGCGACGTTAAGAGATGTTGAAAAGGCGATTATTGATCTCAAGCAGATGATACAGGAGAGCAAGGTCGTTGCTGAAGATGGTAATAAGACCGTAAGTGACATTAAATTTGCGATCCGTGACTTTCAAAAAAATGGCGTGATCACGAGATCATCATGAGAGCGATGAAGCCTGTTGCGATAACATCGGAAGATATCGTTTCAACGAATATTCCGATAACTGAAACGATCTGGTCGAGTACAGAGACATATGCGATTGGTGATCAGCGGTACAAAGGAGTCTTTTTGTATGAGTCTGCAAAAGATGGCAATATAGGCAAAGATCCTGACCTGTATGCCGGTGGTGTGAACGTCAATAATGATTGGCTTAATGCAGGATTTGCACCGATCGCCGACCCGTATTGGCTTATTGTCGGGATGATCAATCGTATGAAGGTATGGGATGGGTATCTCTCAACTTGTAGCACTAATCCCCTGATAATTGACCAAATCATTCAAAAGCCATATGTGGGGACGCTGTACTTCCTTGGAGTTGTTGCTTCAACAGCCCAGGCGATAGTGTTGGATTCATTAGGTACAGCCTTGTGGGATAGTGGAACCCTAGATCTGTATTATGGTCTTGATCTCGTTGATGATTACTATGACTGGTTTTTTTCAGAGCCTCCTGATCCAAGGTCTAAATTTTCTATTGAGCTAGGCTTGATAACTGGTAGTAGTGATAAAATCAGAATACTCTTATCGTCGCCTGGGACAGTCTCTGTAGGGAAAATTTCCCCTGGATCTTCAAAAGATATAGGCCGCACACAAAAAGGAATGGATGACGGGGCGCTTGATTTCTCTAAGGATATACCTGATGATTTTGGCGATCGGTATCTGAAACAGGGTAACTACGCCCCTGATATTAATGCCGTTATACGTGTCAAGACTGAGGAGTCTGATGCGATAGTCAATTTTCTCAATAGCATGAGGGCCACCGGTGGAGTTTATGATCTTAATCAAGGGCCGATATCGTATCAATCATACATCATTTATGGCGTTTTAGAGGAATGGCGCAGAACCTTTGTTGGAATTAACGATATGATCATAAAGTTTAGAGTAACCGGACTGATATAATGAGTATAACTCAAACTCTTACTACACCTCCTTCTCCTCCAGTTAGAGGTGATAAAACAACATTTTCTAGTGCTGTTGCAAATTTCCTCTCTTGGTGGGTGACTCATGAAGCTGAACTTGCAGCCTGGACGAATCAAGCTAATCTAACAGCTAATCAATGTGACTCAGACGCAGCAAGTACCGCGTCGGATGTGATAACCAGTGCTAATAATATTTTAAGCGCTAATGCGCTGCTAAATACAGCAATTAGTGCTGTCAATGCTTCAAAGTGGGTGTCAGGAACCTCGTACGCCATTGGCGATGTACGCTGGTCTCCAACAAACTATCAATCGTACAGACGTAAGACGGCAGGGTCAGGTACAACTGACCCTGCGTCGGATACAACAAACTGGGCACTGTTATCACAAGTCGCAGATCAGACATCCAATAGTGGGAAAATACTTAGCACTAATGGAACTGCAACGTTGTGGTCTGCGGTAAAGACAATTGGTGGAGTAAACCTGCTGGCTTCAGGTGATATTTCGTCAAACACCACGATTATAACAACAACAGGAACTTGGACGGCAACTTCAACCTCAGCAGAAGTTACTGTTATCGGCGGAGGTGGCGGTTCTTATAGCACAAGTGGTACTGCTACCGCTGGAGGAACAACATCCTTTGTAGGCCCAACGACTATCACTGCTCCTGGTGGATATCCGGCATCTTCTTCTGGCATACAATATTTTGGTGGCAGACCACCAATCGGCACTAATGGGGATATTAATGCTCAAGGTTTATGTGCATTTATAGACGGTGTAAGCCATGATGTAATGTTACCAGGGATATTTGGGACAATAGGAAATAGTAATCCTGTTAACAATACAACAGCTTGTGGTTCTAATGGAAGTTATGCAATTAAACGTTATACCAATCTCGTGATTGGTACAGCATACACGTCTACGATTGGAGCCGCAGGATTAGGATCAAATACTCCTACAGGAGATGGGAACAAAGGTGCGATAATCATAAAAACTTAAACCGAATGCCAAATTACGCAGTAATAGTAGACGAAAAGATTACGAATGTTATTGATATAGAGGATCCCCATACTGTTGAGGATTTGATAACTGAAAATGGGTGGATTCCACTCCCTATCGGGTTTGGAATTGGGGATGGGCATGCCGGCGGCTGCTGGGCAAAAGCTCAGCCTCTACCGACAATAATACCTCAATCAATTACTATGGTGCAATGCCGTCTAAAGTTGCTTGCTCTTGGTGTTCTTGATGATGTTGAGAAGGCGATTATGGGGATGAGTAAGGCAGCGCAAATAGAGTGGGAATATCGCACATCCGTATCTCGATCACATGCTCTTGTTCTTGATATTGCAACCTTTTTAAGGTGGTCTCTTGAACAAACAGATACGTACTTTTTAGAGGCCTCTTTGCTGTAGTTTATCCTTCGTTTATCACCCATTGAACAGGTGTTAAATTACGTCAAATTGTTAATGGTGTTAACGAGCTTTTAAATTTCTGAAACTGCTTGTCTTTTTTTCTGAAACTGATTGTCGCGTTATAGTACCAATACAAAAACCTCCGGATGGACTTTGGTATAACGAACCTGTTCGACAGGTTTTATTATCTCCCGCTTGGTGGTATCAACTATGACCAGAACCTGGCAAACAAACGAATCACTCCATTCGCGTCGGTTGCCGGACAGGGTCGTTCGTTCAATGTTGGCTTAACACAGGCATTCTAACCCTGAAAGAATCATTCTCCTGACGGGGCCTTAATAAACCCTGCCCCGTCAGCCGGGTAAAAACACGTTCATGGAACAGATACACGGATTTTTACATAACCATTACAACTGCAGTAACCAATGAAACATTATTTTCGGATTCTATCTCTATCAATATTTGCGCTCATGCTTGCATATGCACTCGCAAACGCCAACCCGACAGATGACGCTAAAACTTTTTTCACAAGCGCTGAAGTATAATTCGGTAACAATGATTTCAAGGGTGCCATAGCTGACTACACAAAGGCCATTGAAATCAATCCAAAATCTGCAGATACCTATAATAACCGGGGGAGTATAAAATCTGATCTTGGAGATAATAAAGGAGCCACAGCAGACTATACGCAAGCCATTGAGATTAGCCCGTCTTTTGTTCCTGCCTACCTCAATCGAGCTGCCATAAAACTCGACCAGGGCGATAAAGAAGGAGCAACAGCGGATTTATTGCAGGCGGCCAAGCTTGGCAATGCTGATGCTCAACAATGGCTGAAGAGTAATGGGATTTCGAAATGGTGAGTGGGTCGATGGCGGACGGGCAGGTAATTATTTCAACCTTATCAAGGTGGCTTCTATTTCGTCACGAAGTGCAGGTGAAACGTCCACCTCATCAGCAAAGGTCTTCCATTTGCCTATCGTATCACTGATTTCGTCAATCACCTCTTCTGCTTTTTTGTTCTTAATTGATTTGCCAATGATCAGCAGATCTTCTTTTGTGATATCGTTTCGCTTTCCGTTTATGCTCAGTGCATGCTGGCTTACCCATTGGTGCTTCGGCTGGTATGCATGGCATATATCGTAGGCTGGTGCCAATTCCCATTTCCCATCTTTTTTCAGCCTGAATGCAAAATTTTTGGTATGATCATCGCAATTGCGAGCCGCCACATTAAACACCATCCTTCGAAACATCTGCTCTGCATCGGGATAGGAAAGCCTGAGTTCCCGCATGGTTTGAAAAAGCTGCTCGTAACTGAAACTTGCTACCGCATTGTAATCAAAATGCTTCATAGCACAAAAGGTCTGTATGTGGTGCCTGGTTGAGGTGCCTTCCCTGTCAAATCGTTTGGTCATAAAATGTGCTCTGTCATGTTCTTCCAGTAGCCTGGACGGCATCATTTCAATGCCACATGCAATTGCCATGGTATAATATGCCATTTCAACCCGTCCATATCCTTTGCTGGCGCCCACTTGAACATCACTTACTCCATCAAGCTTGATCAGCCAATGCTCAAACCCCGAGGGCGCATTGGTCTGCCCCGATTTCACCGCTCCCGTTTTTTCATTGTAGGCAATTACCGCCTTCGGCCTTGCCCCACCCGCTGATGTGCCTATCCGTAAAATATCCATGACCGCCTTTTCTTCACCCCCCTTCAGGTTGGTAATAAAGACCTCTTTTTGTGACAATATTTTTTGTGCAATATCTATAAGACTATCTATTTCAACGGAGAATGCTCTTTTGCCTTGTTGTAATATGGCCGGCTCAAATTCCAAAGCTCCCATCCCCCTGTTGCCGATAAAGCACAGAATTTCCACCGGATTCATGCTGTCCAGTGGGCGGCCTTGCTGCGCCAACCACATGCGGATCAATTCACTGCCATATCTGTCGGGCAGCACATCAGCCAATAAGCCAGGCAAACCTTTGAACGTATCAATTGCCGGGTCTGCTTTTTTCCTCAGGGAAGGAAATCTGAAACTTTTTCTGCCTGAATTGATAGGCATTTGCAGAGGGGCTATATCCCAATCCCGACTTATAAATTTCGGATCGTACTCAAATGCTGCAATGCCGGAAATATCATCCCAGGCTACAGCACCGGCCAACTCGCCCCATATTTTCACAAACGCTGTGTTCATATTTACCAGTCAGCTCCTTCCGGATTATTTGTTTTTTTATGCCTTGCTCTTTTTCTTTTCTCCTGTTCCATTTTGGCCATAGCCAGCGGACTGATGCTTTGCTGTACCTCAAAGACATCCATCACCTGCAACTGATCCAATACCCTCAACACCTGTATGAGTGTGGCCAGGGTTACCGACTCCCCTCTTTCGAGCAGGCTGAGGGTGGAACGACTGATGCCGGCAGCATGTGCCAGCATATCCTGAGTTTTGTTCTGCTCCAGCCTATGATGCTTCACAAAATTACCGATTTGCTCTACTAAAACAGAATCGCTCATGGAAGACCATTCTTTGTATGATATTTCAGTCACAATTAACTATTTTTACATTTATCGTATGATTACTAATTCGAATATAGCGCTTCCCTGGTGTTATAAAAAGCAATAATGTGCTATTGCGAATATCAGGCGATTGTGGAAGGTCGAAGTGGTGGGTAATTTTTTTCTCCAGGGGGATCAACTGTGAATCATGTTATGAGCCATGGATTAGTAAGTTTCAGTCCGTCTATTCCAATAAAATCCTTGATGTTTCTGGCCAGTGGGAGCTGGTTTATTACTGTCCAAAGCACCCCATGGTAAAATCACAGATATGCGGGTTATGACAATAAATAAATTTGGAAAATGTCAGCAGAGGATAACGCCAAAGTGGAAACTGAGATCTACATCACTGAACAGCGTTTTGTCATGATGCTTTCGTTTCCCTCTGCGATTTGCCAGTTGCCCTGAAATAAAGTGACTCAGGGTCAACATCAAAACCGCAATCCCACGCAAGAGTGGGCCAGGAATCAAGGATTACCAGTGTTAGGCTTTCGGATCGAAAAAAAGAATTTTATGCCTCTTCCGTATCTGCCGGGTTAAACAGAGGATCGATATCACGGGCACCGTGCAACATTCTTACAATCTCTATACCGCCAGGAATAATGAGATAGAAAATGATATATCTGCGAAATGGAAAACTTAACAACCCGGGTAAAAGCTCAGTCCGCAAACGGCCAATCTGAGGTGAGACCGCCAACTCATGGAATTTCCTATCGATAGAATCAATAAAGGCATCGGCATTGTTCTCGTTATCCTCGGCTATGTAATCCCAAATATCTGCAATATCCTCAAAAACAAGGGGGCGTTTAATGATTATCGGCATTTACTTAACCTGCCTTTGTGGCTGTCCTTCTTTTTCTGACTGTTTTCTTTATCTCTTCGGCATCCCAAGCGTTAGCAGTGCCGCTCTCTATTCCGGCACGTATATCCTGCCGTAACGTATCAAGCTTTGCTTTGCGAAGAGAATCCTGCTCTTCCATAAGGCGTAATGCCTCACAGACCACCTCACTTGCGGATGTATAGAGCCCTGATTTTACTTTTTGACGAACCATCTCTTCAAGGAACGGCGTCAGATTAACATTAATTGGCATGGTTTTGTCTTTGTTTTCTTGACGATGGAACCATCATAATGGATATCATACTGTCAATCTATGCTAATTCTTGATAATAATAAGCAACAACATTCAAATCATGTATTTGCAAAGCTTGGCTTAAGCTCAATAATGACTGAAGGTTCATAACCATTTTCTGCCTTGTTATCTGGGGATCAGTATCAATTTTTTACCTTGAGGAATAGACAATTTTGCCATGTCTGACGAAATAACCTGATGAATAAGGAGAGGAGAACGCTTACAATGAAAAATTACACGGCAATTGTTGAACGCTGTACAGAGACTGGTCTTTTTGTTGGGTTTATCCCAGGATTCCAAGGAGCACACACACAAGGGGAAACCCTGGATGAACTCCATCAGAACCTTCTGGAAATGGTAGAAATACTGCTTGAGGATGGCGAGCCAGTGCTGGAAACAGAATTTATTGGAACTGAAAATATTGTCGTGGCATGAACATGGGACATTTGCCCTCGTTGCGCATCCTCCCCTGCCGCATGACAAAGAATCAGTAATGGCGTTTTGTCATGATGCTTTCGTTTCCCACTGCGATTTGCCAGTTGCCCTGAAATAAAGTGACTCAGGGTCAACATCAAAACCGCAATCCCACGCAAGAGTGGGCCAGGAATCAAGATAAAAATTTGAGAAAACTTCTGGGTTCCGCAATGATTCCGCTATTGGATATTTATAGACAAGATCGCGTAGATCCACCTCTCCTGTTTCACCGGTATTGAATTTCAGAAATATCTGATAATCCTTCACATACCTTGCCTCAACAATTGAAATACATTCCATCATCTTTTTCTCATTTATACAAGCGGTTGAATACGATGAAAGTCCTTTGTTTCCCACATCAGTACAAGTTCATCACTATGCAATTCTGCCCATTCTTCCACAAGACCACGAACTTTTGCTGGGAGGAAACCCGCCGTAATATTCAAATTCCTGATGTCCATTGATGCCCGATAATCGTTATACTGCACATGAAAATGCGGAGGGTTGTGTTCATCAAAGTACATTGAAATGATAATCCCAAGAAATCTTGATATTTCTGGTATACCCTATGTTTTTCATTGTGCGTGGCGAAAAATCATCAGACTTGATTTTTATTTTCCCTTGAGCAAGGCATAAAACAGTTGATGGTTATCAAAACAACCAGAAGTAAAAGATACGTTATTTACACAAAACTGAAGTAAGGTGAGGGACATCGCATTTGTGCGCTTCCAATGTGTTCTTTCCAATGAGCATATCTGTCAGGCTAACTCACCCTCCACCCTTCCACATTTGTGTAATCGGTTGTCCGCATTTTTCCATCAGGAGCCTTCATTTTCAATTGTCGACAAATTGTCGACAGTTCAAGGCCATCGTCACTTTTTACCCTGACTTTCATCCTGAACCAATAATCGCGCGGGCTGACGCTTTCGCTCAGGATGGCGACAACATCGACAATCGAGAAGTACCATGTGTCAGTAGCTTCGTCAAAGTACCGACGGATCGGAGTGTTTTCAAAAGTTATGATCGTTTGTTCTTCTGTCATGAACAGTCTCTTTCATACTGTTTTGAATTCTTGAGCGCTATTTTGTCACTCACCTCTCCTCATGAGCAATCACCGGACTGAATAACGGTCCAGTGCAATTGCGTCTGCAGTGCGGACGTGATTGGCAATAGAGTTGAATTTATTGTCAGCCTGCCGTTTTATTCAGATTTTTAGGAGTCAGCTTAATTTCCAGGTCGCAACCAACAGCATCGGCATACTTCCTTAGTGTAGTAATGGAAGGAACATGTTTTCCTCCTGATTCCAACCGTGAAATAGCACTTTTTGTAGTACCGATTTTATTAGCAATGGCTTCCTGAGTCATACCTGATTGCTGACGGGCCAAAAGCAGTTGTCTAATGAGAGAGTACTTTGGTCCTAAAGCCTCATATCCCTTACGAAACTCTTCATCTTTCATTTCCTCACGAAGAAACTCTTCGTGGTTATGCTTTACTGGTTGATAGGTCAGGTCATCCATTAATCACCTCGTTCATTCGTTTTTGTGCAATATTAAGATCTTTTTGAGGGGTGGTCTGTCTCTTTTTTATGAATACATGAAGAATCATGATGCGCTTACCCTTCATAAAACAGAAAAATGCCCTTCAAGTACCATCTTTTCCTCTGGGTCTAAGTTCAAATAAGCCACCTCCCATTGCCTTTGAGTTTGGCATCCTTAGGTCAGGCCCAAACTCTATAAGTAGTTCTACTAACCTCGCGTAATCCATCTTTATGGATTTTGGCCACGATTTTATACCCTCTTTGATTCGAGGATGAAAATATTCAAGTTCATAACTCATTCTACTTAAGTTAGCATTTATGGTAACTATTCACAAGAAGTTTTTTCAGACTAAACTGGAACAATCATGGGTTCTTCATGGATGCTTTATCACTGTATTGAATTACGTTCGCACTGCGGACGTAATTGGGCAAAACTTGGTAAACTTTACAATTTTGCAAGGGATTACATCAAGCTGGGTTAGAAACACAACCAGACATCCATCTATGTAACGATGCTTGGGGAGTAACACCGCAAGCTCAGTGGCCTCTTCAGGCGAAATCTCTTGACCGTCCTTGATTTTAGAGAGAATCGGGTTCTGTTTCGTCAATCCGGTAATAAGCGTTTCGACATTTCACGATAGCGAGTAATGCTTACTGCCTCATGCTGGGGGCCGAATTCAACCATCTCTTTGTTATGGATAAGATCGGCAAGATTCAGGTGAACCTGACCGATTGCACCGCTCTCCTGCTCGCGAAACTTCATAAGCGGTGAGAGTTTTGCAATAAGCTCGTCAAAGGTCTCTTCGGTTGCCTTATTCCAGAAGTGGTTCGTTTGAGCGGCTCTTATCAGTTCCTCTTCGTGTTTCACAAAACCAACGCTCAGAGGAAGCTCGGTGATCTGCTCGACAATGGCATCGTTGAGCGTGTAGTACCTTTCTTGTTGGTCGCGCAGCTTTGCCAGTGAAGTTTCCAGAATGTCGCGCTCGAAACGCATGGCTTTAAAATCAGCATCAGAGACTATTCTGAAGAGTGGCTTGACCTGGTTTCTCAGATATTCAATCTTTTGCGAGGAAAGTGAGAGCCAGAAGTTTTCCTCTTGGAGACAGTGAAGAACCGATGCAGCTTCCTTGATAACCACAGAGGTTTGGGGCAGCTCGGCTATCTGCTTGCGTAGTTTTACAGTTTCCCGCTCAACAATGGCGGTGTTGCCGATTGTGAGGGCGCTCTCAATTTTGTCGAGCCGCAGCCCAAAAAGTTTCACCGGCAGCGGCAGTTGGGGTTTCAGCTCTTTTCCTTTGGGCTGAAAGTACTGCTTTGCCTGCTCACGGCCAATGGCAGCATCACGACTGGTTTTTTTGCCTCAACTACGGCAAGAGGCTTGCCATCTTTACCCAGCAGGACATAGTCGCTGAACTGATGACCCTGGTAAGGGGTAGGGGCTTCCTGCACTCCATCAGAATGTCAAACTCTTCCACAACCTGTGCTGGATCTTTGACGTTCCAACTCGCCTGCTGTAACAGCTTGTCAATCAACTCTATACGAGTTTGCTGCTCGCTTTTCATGGCATATTGACAGGTTGCATAACATTATCGATCCGGTAATTTTCAATATACACCATGCTTACGCAAGAACACAGGAAGAGTAATTGGGATATCGAAAATCTGAATTTATAACTGGTTCTGTTCAGAGGCATATAGTAATCTTCCCATTCTCAAGTTATTCGAAGTTTTCAGTACTTTACTGCTTATGTTTTGAAGATGGATACTTCGCTTCGCTCTGTATGACAAGTTCAGAAAGTAAGTCTTGGCATTCCAAGTGCTTGGAGGAAGAAAGATAGCACTGAGTGCTAAGTAAGAAAGACAAAATGGATCCCTCATTGCATTCGGGATGACAAGCTTAAATAGAATTCATTGATGAAGAGAATATTCCGCACACTGGAAAAAATCATTGCTGCTGCAGCGATATTACTGCTGCTCACCGTCATTTCCGCGTGCAGGAATAACTCTGATGAAGTTCGGCGCAGCCGCATTATTACCGGTGTATCGGCTGATTTCGATTATCTCAATCCTTTGCTTATACAGCTTTCCATGTCGCGGGAGGTTTGCGGGTTGCTGTATCCTGCGCTTGTGAAGGCTTCTTATGATGAGAAAAAGGGTGGTATAACTTTTTTGCCCAATACCGCTCAAAGCTGGGAGTTCTCATCGGATGGGAAGAATGCCACTTTCCACCTTCGGAGCGGGGTTGTATGGGAAGATGGGATCAAAGTGACTTCACATGATTTTAAATACTCTTATTCTTTATACAAGCACCCCAAAATTGCGAGCTCAAGGCAGCACTATCTCAACGATCTTCTCTTACTTCCGGATGGAACAGCCGATATTGAACATGCGGTTGAAACTCCTGATGACTCAACGCTGGTGCTGCATTTCAACAAACCGATGGACAGCGATATTGTGCTCGATCATTTCAACGATCTGATGCCGGTAGCAAAACATATCTTCAACTTATTTAAACCTGACGACATCCGCATCAAGGCATCCACGATACCAGTAGTAAGTGCAGGACCGTTCAAAGTAAAAAAGTGGACTCGACAGACAAAACTTGAGCTTGTCAGGAACCCGTTATCAATGCTGCCGAAGCCTGCCGCGATAAAATCATTGATATTTCTTGTTGTACCGGAATACACTACCCGGCTTTCCATGCTGAAATCAGGCCAGATTGATGCAATGATCTCAGCTGGAGGGATCAATCCAAAAGATTGTAAAGAACTTGCCAGGACAGCACCTTCAATTGTCATCAACCCGGTCAAGAACCGATACTTTGACAGCATTGTCTGGCTGAATATCGATGGGGAGGAGTATCGTCAAAACGGCAAAGTGCGTCCAAACGCCTTGTTCGGCAGCAACCTGGTGCGCCAGGCGCTCACCTTTGCCATTGATCGGCAATCAATTATTGACGGGTTTATGGGGCCTGAACATGCTTCCATCGTCAACACCTCCCTTTCGCCTGCCTATAAAGCGATAACCAACACATCACTTTCCCCCTACACCTATAACCCCAAAAAAGCCTCCGCGCTGCTGCATGAGGCCGGATGGAATCCTGGTCGGGACGGTATTCTGCAGAAAGACGGAAAGAGATTCTCTTTTGAGCTTGCCGCCCCGGTCGGCAATCCCCGGCGCAACTATGCTGCCACAATCGTGCAGCAGAACCTCAGGGAAATCGGCATTGACTGCCGTCTGAAGTTTGATGAGAACCTGATTTTTTTAAAAAACCAGAACGAGTTCCGCTATGATGCCGCACTCTCGGGAATGGCCGCCGAGACACTGCCTTTCCAGCTTATTATATGGGGCTCGGATTTCGCAAAACATCAATTCAACTCATCAGCTTTTCAAAACCATGAACTCGACACCATTATTGCAGAACTCAACCGACCTCTTTCGGATGACCGGAAGCTTGCATTATGGAAGAAGTATCAGAAAATCCTGCATGATGAACAACCGAGAACATTTCTCTATTACTACGATGAACTTGAAGGATTCAACCGCCGTGTCAAAAACGCTGATGTCAACCTTATTTCTTCACTCTACAACGCCTTTGACTGGAACATAAAGTAACATTTTTACTATATTCAACTATTTTTTTGACTGCAATCACCAGTGAACTCATTGTTTTATGCCCCGTTATACACCTGAACAGCTTGAAAGAAGAAATGCATCGGTATGGACAAAAGTCCAGGGAATCCTGGCACCCATACAATTTTTTATGTTTCTTACCGGTGTCACTGTCACCTATCTCTACCAGGCACACATCTGGATTGACAACTTTTACTGGATTACTTTTTTTGTGATCCTGAAAACCCTGATGCTGGTGCTGATTTTTGTAACCGGGGGATTTTTTGAAAAAGAGGTCTTCGGGGCTTTTGCTTTTGCGCCGGAATTTTTCTGGGAGGATTTCGGCAGCGCCATAGCCATGGTTGTTCATATATCGTACTTTATCCTGTTTTTTCTGGGACTTGATGAAACTATTCTTATCCGGACTGCCCTGCTTGCTTACCTGAGTTATCTTATTAATGCCGCGCAATTCGTCATTCGTCTGCTTCTTGAAAAACACAATGAAAAAAAGCTGAAACAGCGTCAGACGACATGAGTAAACCCGACAAAAACCGTTATGAAAGCAAAAGCTATTGTCTTCAGAGGAGTAAGGCAGATTGAGGTCTGTGATGTTTCCCTGAAACCCCTCTCGTCAACTGATGTGCTTGTTGAAACTTACTGGTCTTCAATCAGTACCGGTACGGAAAAAATGGCTTATAACGGGCTGATCCCTTCGTGGCCATTTATCTTTCCCTTTATTCCCGGTTATGAAACTGTTGGAAAAATTACTGAGGTCGGTGACCATGTCAACCAGAGCCTTATCGGCAAGTTCGCCTATGTTGCCGGCTCTTTCGGTTATGAGGAAGTTAATGCGGCTTTCGGTGGAGCTTCGGAATATATTGTCTGCCCGGTCGAAAGCATAACCCTCCTTGACAATCTTGAAAATCCGGAATGCGGCATTGCCCTGCCTCTTGGAGCGACAGCTTTGCATATTGTTGATCTGGCTCAGGTTCAAAACAAGAAAGTACTGGTACTCGGTCAGGGGGCGGTGGGCATTCTTGCTGTTGAATTGGCAAAGCTTATGGGAGCAACATTGGTAGCAGCAACTGACACTCAGAAAAAAAGACTTAGTTATTCATCGGCCGATCTTCGGGTGAATCCTGAAACTGATGATGTTTCTGCTGCACTTGCCGGTCATGAATTTGACGTTTTGATTGACAGCACGGGAATCATGAGTGCCATTGATACAGGACTCAGGTTCTTGAAGTTTCACGGGGTTGTGCTTCTGGGAGGATATTACCAGAGAATAAACATCGACTACTCTCAGGCTTTTCAGAAAGAACTTTCTTTCATTGCCGCAAAGCAGTGGGCCAAGGGTGATCTGGAGCGCGTAAGAGAACTTATCGCACAGCACAAACTCAACGCCGAACGGATTTTTACCCATCAGCATACGGTTGAGGATGATATTTCTTCAGCCTACCTGCAGGCATTCAACGATCCCGACTGCCTGAAAATGATCCTGCTCTGGAAAACCGGTACTGAGCAGAATGTCAACGCTTGCCGGTAACTGGATAATTATAAGCAGTATCTGAATGGCAGCAAGAACAATAGCTATTTACGGAAAGGGTGGAATAGGCAAGAGCTTTACGACAACCAATCTCAGTGCCACCTTCGCCTTGATGAACAAACGGGTGCTGCAACTGGGATGTGATCCGAAACATGATTCGACTACATCCCTGTTCGGGGGTATTCCATTGCCTACGGTGACCGATATTTTTGCTGAAAAAAACGCACTGAACCAGCAGGTTTCAATCAGCGATATAGTCTTTCGCAGAGATATAGCAGATTTTCCCCAGCCGATATACGGTGTAGAGCTTGGCGGGCCCCAGATTGGCAGAGGATGCGGAGGCAGAGGGATAATTTCGGGATTCGATGTTCTTGAAAAACTTGGAATCTTCAAATGGGATATCGATATCATCCTGATGGACTTTCTTGGGGATGTTGTCTGTGGAGGATTTGCCACCCCGCTTGCCCGATCACTGAGCGAAGAGGTGATTCTTGTGACCAACAATGACAGGCAGTCCATCTTCACCGCTAACAATATCTGCCAGGCTAATAACTACTTTAGAACTATCGGGGGCCAGTCACGCCTGCTGGGTCTTGTCATCAACCGCGATGACGGGAGCGGCATTGCTGAAAAATATGCTGAAGCGGCAGGCATCACAGTGCTCATGAAAGTGCCTTACAACGCAGAGGCACGCGACAAGGATGACAGTTTTGACTTTGCGGTCAGACTGCCTGAAATCCGCGATAAATTTCAGCGGCTTGCGCTCGATATTGTTGAAAATAAAATAACGCCCTGCAAAGCTGGCGGGCTTGATTTTATGGGTTTTGTCCGGCTTTTCGGCGATGTCAGTGATGATGCGCCGATACCTGCTTCTGCTGAGGAGCTTTTCGGACGAATAAAGAGTTCTTCGGTTTCGGGGCAGAGGATAGAAGACACAGCCATCGAAAGTGATGATCTGAAGTTGACCAGGTCTATTGAAAAGCTTACTGCTGAGGAAAAAGAGGTATACCGAATGGTTGAGCAGGAAAAGAAAAGCTGCAGCGAGATTGCTGAACTGACACACAGGGAGGAATCAGCTGTCCGGGAGCTGCTTGCTGGTGCCCGGACACAACTGAAAAGACTTTTCTTCGAGAATTAGGCGTTTGCCTTTTTGGTTGCCTTCTGCCTGAGGTTTGCATCAAGAATTTTCTTCCGAAGTCGGATACTCTGGGGAGTAACCTCGAGAAGTTCGTCATCATTGATAAACTCAAGCGCCTGTTCAAGTGAAAGAATTTTGGGAGGAGTCAGACGAAGCGACTCGTCAGTGCCGGAAGAACGCATGTTGCTGAGTTTTTTGGTCTTGCAGACATTGATGGTAATATCCAATCCTCTTGTCGACTCACCAACAATCATACCTGCGTAAACTTTGGTGTTTGGTGAAACAAAAAAAGTTCCGCGATCCTCAAGGGCGCTGAGTGAGTATGCGACACATGTTCCTGTTTCAGCAACAACAAGTGCGCCGCTCTCTCTTGAGGGCAGTTTACCCTTGAATGGCTGGTATTCAAAGAACACATGCGACATGATGCCCTCGCCTTTGGTATCGGTAGTAAACTCAAGGTTGTAGCCAATAAGGCCTCTTGTCGGAATTTCAAATTCAACCCTGACCATTCCGCCACGCAAGGTGCCCATGTGAGTCATTTCGGCTTTTCTGCGACCCATCTTTTCAATAATAACACCGGTATACTCCTCCGGAATATCAATGGTGACATGCTCAATCGGCTCAAGCAGGGTACCGTCCTCATCATTGTGCATGATGACTTCCGGCCTTGAAATGGCAACTTCGAAACCTTCGCGCCTCATCGTTTCGATCAGAACAGAGAGGTGAAGTTCTCCCCTTCCTGAAACACGGAAGGTATCGGCACTGTCTGTTTCCTCAACGTTGAGGGCTACATTGGTCATTTTCTCTTTCATCAGCCTTTCACGAATCTTACGGCTGGTGACCTCTTTACCCTCAAGTCCGGCAAAGGGAGAATCATTAACCGAGAAGAGCATGGAAAGCGTTGGCTTGCTGATGTCGAAAGAAGCCAGCGAAACAGGATCGTCAACAGAGGCAAGCGTCATTCCTACTGTGGCATCAGGTATGCCTGCAATGGCAATAATGTCACCCGAGGTGGCTTCTTTGGACTCGATCTTCTGGAGCTTGTCGAAGAGAAAAACCTTTGTTACGGTTCCCTTGCCTATCACACCATCAGGTCCTACTACTGCAAGCTGACTGCCGGGGCTGACTTTGCCGCGCTGAATACGGCCGATGGCTATCTTGCCGATATAATCGCTATAATCAAGTGTGGTCACCAGCATCTGGAAGCCACCTTCGTCATGAGCAACCGGCGGAGGTATCTCCTTGACAATCATGTCGAGCAGAAGGCTCATATCGCCATCTTCATCGTCCATGCTGTATTTGGCAACACCATTTTTCGCCGAAGTGAAGATATAGGGGAAATCAAGCTGATGCTCTTCGGCGCCAAGTGCTATGAACAGGTCTAGAACCTGATCGTGAACCTTGACCGGATCCGACTGTGGGCGATCGATTTTGTTAATAACAACAATAGGCTTCAAATGCAGTTCAAGGGCTTTGCGCAGAACAAATTTGGTCTGCGGCATGGGGCCTTCAAATGCATCTACAAGAAGCAGTACACCATCAACCATCTGCAGAATACGTTCTACCTCACCGCCAAAGTCGGCATGACCCGGTGTATCGACGATATTAATTTTATGATCTTTATAAACTGCAGCTGCGTTTTTCGAAAATATGGTAATGCCCCTCTCTCTTTCCTGAGGATTTGAATCAAGTACCCTTACATTGACCTGCTGATTCTCTCTGAAAGCGCCTGTCTTCTGAAAAATAGAATCCACAAGTGTTGTTTTTCCATGATCAACGTGCGCGATAATGGCTATATTTCTAATATTCTTGGTTGATCTCATCTTTTTTCCTTGTAAATAAGTATATTTGTACCCCGTAGTGGCCGGAATATACATTTTTTCCTTTTAATGTTGACACAATCTTTGTCCATGGATCAACGTATTGAATACCAGCAATCCATGAGGATCAAAGCGTCAATTTAACTGCCTTTCACCCCATTTCTATCTCCTGGACAATGAACAATATATTATTTAACAATCTGCCGTTACTTGTTCTCAATCAGGTTGTTTCATTGCTCTACCTGTCGACAACATTTCTTTACGGAGCCCATTTTTTTAAGGATATCCAGTTTGCCAAAACATACAAACAACCGCTTCTTGCGCTGACTGTCCTTTCGCACGTGGTTTACCTTGGACTTCTGACTTCACTGGAAGGTTACAAGATCAGCTATTCGACGGTCAATCTCATGACCATGGTTGCTCTCACTTTGACTATTACCTATCTGTTCATAGAGTTTACGACCAAGAGTGACAAAACAGGTTTTTTTGTTATTGCTTTTGCCTCCGGCGCGCAGCTTATCTCTTCTATTCTGACAGCCCAGCTTCCAAATACAGGAATTGGAACATTCAACGGCATCGGAATGGGGGTACACCTGATTGCTTCTATTTTCGGATTCAGCGCCATCGCAATCGCCGGACTCTACAGCATTCTCTATCTGCTGCTTTTCCGTCAGATAGAGCAAAACCGTTTTGAATTGCTGTTTCAGCGCCTGCCGAACCTTGAAGTGCTTGAAAAACTCACGATGCATGCCGTCTCGTTCGGGTTTCTTTTTCTCTCAATTACCCTTTTTGCCGGGTTTATGGAGCAGCAGGCTTCCGGTCAGTCTATAAGTCTGCTTGAGCCAAAGCTTGTCACACTGATCATTATATGGATGCTTTACGGAACAAGCATCTTTATCAAACCGATAATCGGCTGGGACATAAAACATATGGCCTATCTTTTCATTGTTCTATTCGTTTTCATCACCCTGTTGATCGTTCTGATGACGTTTTTTTCGCCGACGTTCCACAAGCTGAGCTTATAATATCAGTTGTCTTTGAAAATATGGGCTTTTACGATATATTTAGGCTCATTGCCTTGTTCCGGATACCGTAGCTTGTCAGCATCGTACCTTAAACAGCTCATTTAAACAAACCTGCTATGAACATCATTTCAGTTGGTGTCAACCACAAGACAGCACCTATTGAAATCCGCGAAAGAATCTCCCTTTCAGAAGTTCAAAACAAGGAGTTCATTACCGGTCTTATCTCGAACGGACTTGCCCATGAAGCCATGGTAATTTCCACCTGTAACCGTACTGAACTCTATGTTGTGCCTGCGATGCACGAAGTTACAGGTGAGTTCCTCAAGGAGTATCTTATATCTTTCAAGGATGCACGCAAAGAAGTACGACCAGAACATTTCTTTAACCGTTTTTACTGCGGTACCGCACGTCATCTTTTTGAAGTTGCAAGCGCGATTGATTCGCTTGTTCTCGGTGAAGGACAAATTCTCGGTCAGGTTAAAAATGCCTACAGAATTGCGGCAGAAACACAGTCAGCAGGTATTCTCCTTACCCGTCTCTGCCATACCGCTTTCAGTGTTGCCAAAAAGGTAAAGACAAAGACAAAAATCATGGAGGGTGCTGTTTCGGTCAGTTATGCGGCCGTTGAACTTGCCCAGAAGATTTTTTCGAATCTTTCTCTGAAAAAGATTCTGCTTGTCGGAGCCGGAGAAACCGGTGAACTGGCTGCAAAACACATGTTTCAGAAAAACGCACGCAATATTGTTATTACCAACAGAACTCTTTCAAAAGCAGAAACCCTCTCAGAAGATTTAGGCACCAAACAAGTTCTTCCTTTTGAATCTTTCAAGGATCATCTTCACGAGTTTGATATTATTATTACTGCGGTCAGTACAAAAGAGTACGTGATTAATGAGACTGAAATGCATCAGAGCATGCTCAAGCGAAAACTGAAACCAGTCATTATTCTTGATCTTGGATTACCGAGAAATGTTGACCCTGGTATTGCCAGGCTTCAGAACATGTTTCTTAAGGACATTGACGCTCTTAAGCATATCATTGACAAAAACCTTGAACGTCGCAGCCTTGAACTTCCAAAAGTCAATGCCATCATCGAAGAGGAGCTTGTGGCTTTCGGGCAGTGGATCAACACCTTGAAAGTGCGACCAACGATTGTTGATCTTCAGTCGAAGTTTATTGAAATCAAGGATAAAGAGATTGAACGATACCGTTACAAGGTGAGCGAGGAGGAACTCGCGAGAATGGAACACCTTACGGACAGGATCCTGAAAAAAATCCTGCACCACCCTATCAAAATGCTCAAAGCTCCAATTGACACAACAAACTCAATTCCGAACAGAGTCAATCTTGTACGCAACGTATTTGATCTTGAAGAACCAAATCAGTCACACTAAATAAAAATCCGTCATTGCATTGAAAAAAAAGCTCATCATCGGCACAAGATCCAGCCCCCTCGCTTTGTGGCAGGCAGAATTCACCAAAACGGAACTTTCCAGGCATTTTCCTGAACTCGAAATCACACTGAAACTGGTTAAAACAACCGGTGACGTGCTTCTTGACTCTCCCCTTTCAAAAATCGGGGATATGGGGCTGTTTACCAAGGACATTGAGAAACATCTGATCACCAAAGAGATCGACCTTGCTGTTCACAGCCTGAAAGATGTTCCTACAGCCACTCCAGAAGGGCTTCTTATTACCTCCTTTACCGAACGCGAGGATACAAGAGATGTCATCATTTCAAGGAATGGCGTAAAATTGAAGGATCTGCCGCAAGGTGCGAAAGTCGCTACCAGCAGCCTTCGCCGCATGTCACAGCTGTTGAGCATGCGTCCTGATTTTGAGATATGCGATATCAGGGGTAATCTCAACACACGATTCCAGAAGTTCGACGAAGGCAAGTTTGACGCAATGATGCTTGCCTATGCTGGTGTTTACCGCCTGAATTTCAGCGATCGCATTTCAGAGATCCTGCCTCACGAGGTAATGCTTCCTGCGGTTGGACAAGGGGCACTCGGTATTGAGACACGTATTGACGATGAGCAGACAAGAGAGATTGTCAGAATCCTCAATCACTCCACTACAGAATACTGCTGCAGAGCTGAACGTGCACTGCTCCGTCATCTGCAGGGTGGATGCCAGATTCCTATCGGTGCCTATGCCTCGTTTAAAAACGGAACTCTGAAACTTCTTGCCTTTGTAGGTTCGGTCGACGGCAAAACAGGACTGAACAATGAAATAACAAAAAACGGTCTTACTTCTCCTGAACAGGCTGAAGAAGTCGGTATTGCTCTTGCAAATGAACTGCTGAAACAGGGTGCAGAAAAAATTCTGTCTGAAATCCGCAAAACCCGCTGATGAAAACTGTCCTTGTCACTCGTCCGAAACATCAGGCAACCTCATTTGTTAAAGAACTGGAACAGTATGGTCTGAGCTCTTTTGTCTTTCCGACAATCGAGATCAGGCCGGTTTCCGGCTGGAAAGTTCCAGAGCTAAGCGGGTTTGACGGGGTCTTTTTTACCAGCCCGAACAGCGTAAGCTTTTTTATGGAGCGCTTGCTCCATGAGAGTCCTGAAGAACTGAAAAACCTTCAAAAGCTCTTGGTATGGGCTGTAGGGAAAACAACAGCCCAGGACTTGGCGGTACATGGGGTTACTACAGAGCCTATACCCAGGATTGCCGATGCCATCACCCTGATGGAAGAGATCGGTGATGATGCAATTAAAGGAAACACCTTTCTGTTTCTCAGAGGGAGTCTTTCACTTGGGACCATTCCTCATGTGCTGAAAAAACGGGGGGGAACCTGTGTGGAACTGACTGTTTACGAAAACCTTCCTCCCTCACTTGAAGAGAGTAAGAAGGTTAAAAAACTACTTGAAGAAGGCGAGCTTTCGTGTCTTTCATTTACCAGCCCATCTACAGCGGTTAATTTTTTTGAAGCTCTCGGAACCACGACCCTTCCTCCTGGTGTGCAGATAGCTGCAATAGGCACAACAACGGCAACAGCTCTCGAAAAACTGGGTATTCATGTTGATGTTATCCCTGAAGATTTCAATGCTTCAAGCTTTGCAAAATCTATCGCCGAAGCACTGCAGTAACCGGCTTCACTCACTCTTTCTGCTCCTTTTCCATATCGATATCGGTCAACTCTTCCTCAATGTCTGGAAGATCATCATCCGAAAAGAATTGACTTTCAATGTACACAGTTTCTTCCTCTATCTTTTTTTCCTGAAAAAGCGGCAACTGCCGATCTCTGTCTGACAGCTGAAGACGGTACCCTTTCTCACCACCTTGACTTCCCTCGGCTTCCAGTTTCGAAGCTATCCCTTCCTGAGTGGAATACGATTTTTTCTGCCGGGAAGATGGGCGGCGTTGCATCATTTCAAACGATTCAAATTGTTGTTCCAGCGTTTCCCTGACTGATTCTTCCAGCTCAATACGCATGGCATGGAGAAGCTGTACAGAGTCAGCCCTGTGCTGGGCAAGCTCCCTGCGAAGTTCCTGTCCTGTTTTTTCAATCTCCTTCCGTTCCCTGCCCGGCCAGCCGGTCAGCAGCAATGCCAGTACGCCGACAAGCAAGACAACAATAACGATAAGCAGCGCAGTTATCATCATAACTTGTTATACCTGTTTTTCAATGCCCTCCAGCAGCTTTGCGCCGATGATCCTGTTGGCACTGACAAGACCTTCACCGGACATTGTCGTCACCCCCCGATAATCAAAACAGCATCCGCCAGCTTCAATCACCACTGGAATAAGTGCGGCACAATCCCATGGGCTCATAATCTTATCCACGGAGACTTCAGCCCTGCCTGAGGCAACAAGCATGTGACCGTAGCAGTCACCCCAGCCTCGAACAAGATTGGCATCCCGACGAAGGAGATCAACAGGATGGAGGGAGGGAGGGTCGAGGAGATACTCTCTTTCTGTATAAAGTACCGTTGCCTGATTGATATCAGAAACAGAAGAGACCGAAATTGGCGATCCGTTGAGAAAGGCGCCGCTTCCCCGTTCGGCATGATAGAGTTCACCAAGGGCAGGAAAATGAACGACACCAAGCTTCAAAAGTCCATCAACCTCAAGAGCAATTAAAACACCATACAGCGGAACCCGATGGATAAACGCCTTGGTACCGTCTATTGGATCAATAATCCAACGACGATTATTAGCTGAAGGACGTTCATCAAATTCTTCACCAAGTAGTCCGTCTTCAGGATACCGTGCGGTAATAGCTGCCCGTATAAGCTCTTCTGCTTTCCGATCAGCTTCGGTGACAGGGGTTGAATCTCTTTTGCTGAAAACCTGAAGCGATTTTCGGGAATAATAGTCCAAGGTTAACCGGCCAGCCTGTTCGGCCAATTCAACGGCAAGCTGAAGATCGGAAGTCATAGTTTTCTACTCGTTATTAAGAACTTTAACAATAAAATGTAATATTATCCATTCCTGCATACTGAAAAGCAGTTATTCCTTTTTTTTTACAACCATTTAAGCTTAAAAGAACGAAAAGAAAGGAATACGAAGCGGCATACCGCATTATCCGTGCACCTGATAAACGGCATGAGGGTGCATGTGAGATAATTCTGAAAGAAAAAAAGCCGCATGGCAAGTTACTTAATCAATATCGTAAAACACAATGAAACGCTTAATTGCGGAACGTGAAAAAGCCCGTCTCGGAGGCGGGGAAAAGCGCATAGAAGCACAACATAAAAAAGGCAAATTTACCGCACGGGAACGTCTTGACATGCTGCTTGATGAAGGCAGTTTTGAAGAATACGATATGTTTGTCACGCACCGAACCACTGATTTCAGTCTTGATAAGGAGCAATATCTTTCAGATGGAGTCATCACGGGCCATGGAACCATAGATGGACGAACCGTCTACGTCTTCTCTCAGGATTTTACCGTTCTTGGCGGCTCCCTTTCAGAGACAAATGCCCTTAAAATCTGCAAGGTCATGGATCAGGCAATGAAGGTCGGAGCACCACTTATCGGAATAAATGACAGCGGAGGTGCAAGAATCCAGGAAGGGGTAAGAAGCCTTTCGGGTTATGCAAGTATTTTTCAGCGCAATATCATGGCTTCGGGAGTCATTCCCCAGATATCGGCTATTTTCGGGCCGTGTGCAGGCGGCGCTGTGTACTCTCCTGCACTTACTGACTTTGTTGTCATGGCTGAAAAGACCAGTTACATGTTTGTCACCGGGCCGAAAGTCGTTAAAACTGTTACCGGTGAAACCATAACTGATGAAGATCTTGGCGGAGCAACAGTGCATGCAACAAAATCAGGAGTCACTCATTTTGTAGGAGCTAATGAAACCGAGGGTATACTTCTGATAAAAAAACTGCTCAGTTACCTCCCCCAGAACAACCTTGAAGAACCGCCACTGGCCGTCTGCAGCGACCCTGCCGACCGGTTGGATGAAAAACTGAATACCATCATACCTGACAAGCCATCGATTCCTTATGATGTCAAGGATATTATTCATTCGATTGCGGACAATGGAGAGTTTCTCGAAGTACAGCGTCAATATGCCCGAAACATCGTTGTTGGTTTTGTCACTTTCAATGGAATATCAACCGGCATTGTCGCCAATCAGCCGAACTTCCTTGCCGGATGCCTTGACATTAATGCTTCACGTAAAGCTGCCAGGTTTGTCAGATTCTGTGATGCCTTTAATATCCCTATCGTTACCCTTGTCGATGTCCCTGGATTCCTTCCGGGAAGTGCCCAGGAGTTTGAAGGCATTATCAGTAATGGTGCAAAACTGATATTTGCTTACGGAGAGGCCACCGTCCCAAAAATTACGATCATCCTGCGAAAGGCCTATGGCGGAGCTTACATTGTCATGAGTTCCAAACAGTTGCGCGGAGACGTTAATTATGCCTGGCCTACGGCAGAAATTGCGGTCATGGGGCCAATCGGTGCTATTGAGGTGTTGTATAATCGCGATCTTCAGGCAATCGAAAACCCTGAAGATCGTGCAAAGTTTGTGTCTGATAATGCAGCTGAGTATCGTGAGAAATTTTCCAACCCTTATGAAGCGGCAAAATACGGCTATATTGATGACATCATTGAACCACGCAATACCAGGTTCAGAATAATCCGAGCCTTACAGACACTTTCGACCAAGAAGGATATCAATCCTCCAAAAAAGCACTCTACCATTCCACTATAACCGAAAACAAGTCAATGACCGCTTTTGTTCAAATTTTACCTGTTGACCTTTCAGCAATCTGCAGGGAACATATAGGCCTTGCCGTCATCGGTTACAGCGTCGTGTTTTTTTCCCTTTTTCTGCTTTTTCTGGTGTTCACTATCATTCCGAAATTTCTCACCCGCAACCTGAGAAAAAAGTTTCAAAAAGCGGGTGGCGAGGAAAAGGCCGCTTTTGCGGGAAATATGATTCAAGGAGAGGTCAGTGCCGCAATTGCCACGGCAATATCTCTTTATCTGGAAGAGTTGCATGATGAGGAAACTGCAATTCTAACCATAAAAAAAGTTGGCAAATCCTATTCTCCATGGAATTCAAAAATCTACAATGTCATTAATTTTAACCGTTTTCAACGATGAGGCGATATAAGTTCACGATAAGCGGAAACAAGTACAACGTTGAAATCAAATCTTTCGATGAAAACATTGCCGAGGTCGAGGTGAACGGAACCTCCTATCAGGTTGAACTTGGAAAGGAAATCAGAACACCCCATACGCCAAAACTTGTCAGGTACACTCCTCCAACCCCTCCAAAAGCTCCGGTACTCAATACCCCGGGCCTGAGCCTGATCAAGGCACCCCTTCCTGGTACAATTATTGCAATCAACGTCTATCCCGGCATGCAGATTAAACTCGACCAACCCGTCATCATCCTGGAAGCCATGAAAATGGAAAACAATGTTTTTGCTGAAAAGGGCGGTACCGTTAAAACAGTCAGAGTTGGCGTCGGTGATACCGTCATGCAGGGCGATGTTCTGATCGAAATTGAATAACACTATTATGGAAGGATTTGTGCGTTTTTTTGAACATTCCGGTTTTGTCAATACGACCCCGGGACACCTTTTGATGATTCTTGTCGGTCTGATATTCATTTATCTTGCCATCCGATATGAATATAAGCCACTTCTTCTCGTCCCGATAGGATTCGGTATCCTGATCGGTAACACGCCATTCGCTGAACATGCCGGAATGCACCTTGGCATATATGAGGAGGGCAGCGTTATGAATTATCTTTATATGGGCGTATTGAAAGGGATTTTTCCGCCGTTGATTTTTCTCGGAATCGGTGCCATGACAGATTTTTCGCCGCTGATTTCAAACCCCAAACTCATGCTCCTCGGTGCTGCAGCTCAGCTTGGCATTTTCTTAACCTACATCGGAGCCATTTCTCTCGGATTCAACAATCCGGAAGCTGCATCAATAGGAATAATCGGGGGGGCTGACGGCCCTACAGCAATATTTCTCTCTTCAAAGCTTGCTCCGCATCTTATCGGATCTGTCGCCATTGCCGCATACTCCTATATGGCCCTTCTTCCACTCATTCAGCCACCGATCATGCGTCTTTTGACCACGAAAAAAGAGCGCAGAATTAAAATGAAACCGCCACGCTCAGTAAGTAAACTGGAAAAAATTCTCTTTCCTGTTGTCGCTCTTCTTCTTACGGGATTTATTGCTCCGGGGTCGCTGCCACTTCTCGGCATGCTTTTTTTAGGCAATCTGCTGAAAGAGTCCACGGTAACAAAACGTCTGGCCGATACTGCAAAAAATGCCATGATCGATATTGTCACGATTATTCTTGGCGTCACCATCGGTGCCTCAACCCAGGCAACAACCTTTCTGACACAAGAATCTGTGTTTATTTATATTCTCGGCGCAACTGCCTTTATGATATCAACGGCCGGCGGGGTGCTTTTTGCTAAAATCATGAACCTTTTTCTTTCAACGGAAAACAGGATTAACCCGCTGATCGGTGCTGCAGGTGTTTCGGCGGTGCCAGACAGTGCGATTGTGGTTCAGATTGAAGGACTTAAAGCTGATCCTGACAATCACCTGATCATGCATGCCATGGCTCCAAATGTCGCCGGTGTCATCGGTTCAGCAGTTGCCGCCGGCATCATGATGAGTTTTTTATTGTAACATTTCCCCTGAAAATTTTTATCGCTTTTTTGTTGCTCCCTCTATGGTAGTTTTTCCTTTCAGGAAGTTCGCGATGTTCATAGATTTTCGTATTTTTGGCTTTTTAAAACCCTAATTCGTCTTCCGTATGAGCCAGCTCGATTTACTCAATATTGTCCAGCGTCCCAGAAGACTTCGCAAATCTGCCGCAATCAGAAACCTTGTGCAGGAAAACATCCTGACGGTCAATGATCTTGTCTATCCTCTCTTTGTCTGCCCAGGAGCCAATATTGTTGAAGAGGTATCTTCAATGCCCGGCAGCTTCAGATACTCTATCGATAACGCAGTCAAAGAGTGCAAGGAGCTCTGGGATCTTGGAATCCAGTCTATCGACCTCTTCGGTATTCCAGAAAAGAAAACTGAAGACGGCAGTGAAGCATTCAATGATAACGGCATCATTCAGGAGGCAATCAGAGCTATCAAGGCGAAAGTGCCCGACCTGTGCATCATGACTGATGTGGCACTAGACCCCTTTACACCATTCGGCCATGACGGTCTTGTTAAAGATGGCATTATCCTCAATGACGAAACCGTGGAGGTGCTTTGTAAAATGGCAATCTCCCATGCCAATGCGGGAGCCGATTTCGTCTCTCCAAGCGATATGATGGACGGCCGTATCGGCGCCATCCGCGAATCACTTGACGATGCAGGTTTCTCAGATATCGGTATTCTCTCTTACGCCGCCAAATATGCATCAAGCTTCTACGGCCCGTTCCGTGATGCACTTCACTCGGCACCACAGTTCGGTGATAAAAAAACATATCAGATGGATCCCGGCAATACCGACGAGGCCATGAAGGAGATAGAACTTGACATCATGGAAGGCGCGGATATTGTTATGGTGAAACCCGGTCTTGCCTATCTTGACATTGTCTATCGAACAAAAGAGCGCTTTGATATTCCTGTAGCGATCTACCACGTTTCCGGTGAATATTCCATGGTCAAGGCAGCTGCCCAGCGCGGATGGATTGACGAAGAACGCGTCATGATGGAGTCTCTGCTTTGTATGAAACGTGCCGGCGGAGACCTTATTTTTACCTACTATGCAAAGGAAGCCGCGAAAAAACTTCGCTGATCCTCTTTGAAAAAAGAATAACCCATTGAAAACGCCCGGCTGTACATTTCAGGACACAGCCGGGCATTTTACTGTTTAATGCCATGATACGATACTTTACTGCAGGAGAGTCACATGGACCTGCACTTTCGGCAATAGTGGAAGGTATGCCGGCGGGAGTTCCCATATCCTCAGAAGAAATCAACGCTCAGTTAGCCCGCCGGCAGCAAGGACATGGCCGTGGAGGACGCATGAAAATAGAGACCGATAAAGCTGAGGTGCTCTCGGGCATTCGTTTCGGCAAAACCATCGGTTCACCAATTGCACTGGTCATTAAAAACCGCGACTGGGAAAACTGGACATCCACTATGGCTCAGTTTGAGAAACCTGATGAGGAAATAACCAAAATCACGATTCCAAGGCCCGGCCATGCCGACCTGGCAGGACGGATAAAATACGGTTTTGACGATATCCGCCCTGTTATTGAGCGCTCGTCAGCCAGGGAAACTGCTGCACGGGTTGCCGCCGGTGCATTGTCCAAAGCGTTTCTTAAAACCCTCGGGGTTGAAATCGGCAGCTACATTTCGGCTATCGGACCGGCGGCGGAACCCTCTGCCAATCCACAGCTCACCGAACTCCTCAGCCAGGGAGCAGAAGCAGTTTCAACACAGGCCGACATCTCACCCGTCCGCATGATCGATAAAACAACCGAGGCAGCAGCTCTTGCGGCTATTGATGCAGCCAAAGAGAGTGGCGACACTCTCGGAGGGATCATCGAAATTTTTATCACGGGAGTACCCCCTGGCTTCGGAAGCTATGTACAGCACGACAGGCGTCTTGATGCTGCGCTCGCTGCTGCAATAATCTCCATTCAGGCTATCAAGGGTGTTGAAATTGGAAGCGCCTTTGATAATGCAGGAAAACCCGGTTCCCAGGTGCACGATGAATTTCACCTTATTACGGAACATGGCATCGTACGAAAAACCAACCGCGCTGGCGGACTCGAGGGGAGCATGTCAAGCGGTCAGGTCATTCATCTCCGGGCAGCGATGAAGCCGATCTCCTCGCTGGTCACTCCCCTGCTGTCTTTTGACATTGAATCGCTGCAGCCGACGCTTTCACGCTTCGAAAGGAGCGACACCTGCGCAGTCCCCGCAGCTGGCGTGGTCGCGGAGGCAGTTGTCGCACCGGTCATCGCAAATGCACTGCTTGAAAAGCTTGGTGGCGATCATCTGGATGAAATTCAGAAAAGACTTGCCCTTTATCGGGAAAACATCCGCAATACATTTTTCACATAGCCCTCTGAAGGAGCCTCGTTGCCAGAGATAACCAGCCCCTGGTTCATTGCAAAAGAAGGCTCCAGCACCTCATACCTGTCACAGGCTTTTCAGCTTTCGTATAACTTTCGCCGTTCAGAAAAGTACGGTCAGTGATGAACTGAAATATTTTACATTTTTTTGCTTTTACGTAAATAAAGTGTATTTATAAAGTAAATATTAATGGAGAGTCAAAGTAAATCATACCCTTATGATAACCCTATATGAGGACAGGATTGAACAGCAGTCGGGCATACAGAGGATGATAAAGAGATGGTGCAGAAAATACCGGATTACCACTGTCGCAGTAATACTCTCATCGTTTCCCGAAGGCCGCACTTTTGCCTTGCCCATCGAAGGGCTGACTGCTGCTGGAAAAGCCACTATCAGCACACCATCTTCCACAAGCATGCATATCGTTCAGGAAAGCAGGCAGGCCATCATCAACTGGAAATCCTTCGATATCAACAATGGCGAATCCGTCAACATTACCCAACCAACATGCCAATCAACACTGCTCAATCGGGTATCAGGGAACAATCCTTCACAAATCTTCGGTACGCTTACAGCCAACGGACTAATTTTTCTGGTAAATCCGAACGGTGTGCTGTTTGCCCCAGGAGCCAGCGTAAACGCTGGAGGCGTGGTAGCATCAACTCTCGCAATCAGGGACAGCGATTTCCTCTCGGAAAAATACATGTTGTTCAGGGACGGCCCTGCCTGCTCAGTAATCAACCAGGGAAGCATGAACGCAGGTTTTATAGCACTTCTCGGCAGCTCCGCTGAGAACGCAGGCAGTATGATAACATCCAGAGGTTTGGCCGGAATAGCCGTTGGTGAGGGAATCACGCTCAGTTTCGATCCTTATGGACTTGTTGCAATAAAGGTAGACCAGGCGACCTATAACGCCCAGATAAAAAACAGCGGACTCATTGAAGCTGATGGAGGCACAATTGTGATGAGTGCATCCGCAGCTGACGCATTGCTTTCCTCAGTAGTCAACAACAGCGGCAAAGTGCGTGCCGGTACTGTCACAGAACACAGCGGCAATGTCAATATTGAGTCCGTCACCATTTTCAACAGTGGAAGTATCGATGCAGGAAACAAGATTGAAGCAACCGCTTCAGGTACAATGGTCAACACAGGAAAACTCAGCGCTCCCGAAATCAATGCTGCCGTTAATAACCTGGCTGATGCCGGATTATGGGACACAGGCGGATACCCAACCGGCGGCGATATCCTCATTAATGCTCTCGGCAGCATTGATATAACCAGCGCGAGCCGTATCAGTGCAGATGGCAGCCAGGGGGGGCATATCTCCATCACCGCAGGGAAAAAACTCTACCTCTCCGGAGAGCTCAGCGCATGCGGCAGCACTGACCAGGGCGGGGAGATACGAATCACTGCGCCGGAGACAACTGTTGCCGGCACATTGGCCAGGGCGGATGGAGAGAGCGGAGGCGGACGAATCTTCATAGGCGGAGGATGGCAGGGCAACGATCCTACTCTTGCCAACGCAGCAACCACAGTGGTTACATCAAGCAGCAGGCTGAATGCCAATGCTCTTGATAACGGCAGTGGCGGCACCGTAATGATCTGGTCTGACCAGTCAACCTCCTTTGCCGGGACTATCGAGGCTAAAGGGGGAATAAACAAAGGCAACGGTGGTGAGGTCGAGGTATCGAGCCATGACAAGCTAACTTTTGAAGGCAACGTCATAGCCGCCGCCCCCAAAGGCGAAAACGGGCTGCTGCTGCTCGACCCGCGAAACATAACTATTGACGCTAATCCAACAGCTCAAACCTTCTATCTCATTCCGTTAGTTGATGCCAACCCGGAAGCAGGCAGCCAGCATGGGTCCGGCAAAATAGTTGAACTCTCAAACGGCAATATTATTGTTGCCACTCCATCAGATGATTTTACAGCGACAAATGCAGGTACAGTCCGTCTCTACAGACCGGATGGAACACTGATCTCTATGCTGACCGGTTCAACGGCAAATGATATGGTAGGAAATGATCTCATTGCCCTTGCTGGCAATAAGAATGCTGTCACCTCAACAACAAACTGGTCTAACTCAGGCCTGGCGAATGCTGGTGCAGTGACATGGATCGATGGCACCACAGGTATCAGCGGGAATGTGTCTGCGGTAAACAGCCTGGTCGGTTCTTTTGCCAATGATGAAATCGGCTCCAAGGTAACAGCTCTGACAAACGGCAACTATGTGGTGAGCTCTCCTCACTGGAACAACACCATCGGTGCAGCAACATGGGGTGATGGCTCTACAGCGGGTAATCGACTGGCAGGCAGAGTATCTGCAGCAAACAGCCTGGTCGGCTCCTCACCCAACGATGCAATTGGCTCTAATGTGACTGCTCTGCCAAATGGAAACTATGTGGTTGGCTCAGGATATTGGGACAACGGCACAGTCACTGATGTTGGTGCAGTAACCTGGTGCAGTGGGCTTGGCAGTACTGTCGGGCCTGTAAGTGCAACCAACAGCCTGGTTGGTTCGACAAAAAATGATTTCATAGGAGCGAGTGATTCGGGGTTGTGTACAGTCACTGCTCTGACCAACAGCAACTATGTCGTCTGCTCAGGATATTGGGACAATGGTAAAGCCATCAATGCCGGAGCGGTAACATGGGGAAGTGGAGTTGGGGGTACGGTTGGAGCCGTTAGCGCCGACAACAGTCTGGTCGGCTCTAAAACAAGTAATCAGGTTGGATGGGGAAGTGCGGCCATTACAGTGCTGAACAACGGAAATTATGTGGTGACCTCTGGGTTCTGGGACAATGGAACAGTTGCCAACGTTGGTGCAGTGACTTGGTGCAGCGGGCTCGGAGACACGGTTGGAACTGTCAGTGCTGCCAACAGTCTGATCGGCACTACAAAAAATGACTACATCGGATCTGATGATGCAGCGTCAAATAACGTAAAAGCACTGAGTAATGGAAACTATGTGATTTGCTCCAGATATTGGGACAACGGTACCACAGCCGATGTTGGGGCAGTAACCTGGGGAAACGGAGCCGGAGGCACGGTTGGAACAGTCATGGCGACCAACAGCCTGACTGGCTCTCTTGCCAATGACCTTACTGGCTCTACAGTAACGGCACTCACCAACGGCCACTATGTGGTTGGCTCTCCAAACTGGAACAACGGTGCCGGCGCAGCGACCTGGGGTAACGGGGAAACGGGCGGCACACGATTGGCGGGCACCATATCTGCCAATAACAGTCTGATCGGCTCTTCACCCGGTGATGGTATTGGCACAAATATAACTGCTCTGACCAATGGCAACTTTGTCGCGAGTTCTGGATATTGGGACAAAGTTAATGCTGACAATAGCGTCGTAACTGATGCAGGAGCCGTCACCTGGTGCAATGGGGATGGGGGCACGGTCGGGACTGCAAGTGCCACCAACAGCCTGATTGGATCAACCAAAAATGACTACTCAGGATCAGATGATGCAAAATCGAATAACGTGACTGCGCTGACGAATGGCAACTATGTGGTGAGTTCAAAATATTGGGATAATGAGAAGGCGGTCAATGCCGGGGCTGTCACATGGGGCAATGGAGTGCTGGGCTCTGTCGGTGCAATCAGCAGCAGCAACAGTCTTGTCGGTTCTAAAACAGGCAATCAGGTTGGCAGTGTAACAGTACTGCCAAATGGCAATTACGTCATCACCTCGCCGTTATGGGACAATGGTTCTGCCACCAATGCTGGTGCGGTCACGCTTGGTGATGGTCTTGGAGGCACAGTAGGAGCTGTGTCCCTGTTCAACAGTATGGTCGGCTCAACAAAAGAGGATCAGGTTGGCTCTGGCGGTATCACTCCTCTCACTGTGGGCAACATGAAGGGTTGTTTCGTTGTCAGCTCTCCTGCCTGGCTGAACAACACAGGACGGGTTGATATTATGACCTCTGTCCCAGTGTCTCAGCAATACTCATCCCATCCCGGTACAGATAACACCTTCACTCCCGATGCAATCACCGCTCTGCTCAATGCCGGTGACAATGTGGTTCTGAAGGCCAACAACGACATAACGATTATTTCGCCCATTCTTACGAATAACCAAAGCACCAAAAGCGGTGACCTTGCACTGAATGCCGGGCGGAGTATTCTGATTAATGCCAACATCTCAACCAACAACGGCAACCTGACTCTGGCAGCCAATGATACCGCGGAGAACGGAGTGGCAGATGCCTTCCGCGCTGAAGGCAGCGCCGTGATTACCATGGCTCCCGGCTCAACGATCAATACCGGTAATGGAAATGTCAGCATCGAACTGCGCGACGGAGCAGGTAAAACCAACAGTGAGAGTGGTGACATTACCTTACGTGATATCACAGCAGGCAACATCAGCGCCGTTAACTATGGCCTCACTACAGGTGCAGGCATAACACTCGCGTCCGGAACACTGGCGGCCAGTGCCACAAGCGGCAGCAGCATTGTGCTGGCTGGTAAGGATTTCGACAACAGCGCGGGGGGAATACTCTCGACTTCCGGCACTTCCCGATGGATAGTTTATTCGGAGAGTCCCGGTGCTACCATAAAGGGCGGGTTAACATCTGACTTCCGTCACTACAACGCTGCCTACAGCAATTACCAACAAGAGAAAGTAAGTGAGTCGGGAAACGGGTTTATCTACACTTCCGCACCGGGGACTCTATCCGTCTCTACAACTCTTGCCGGCGGAAGCGCCAGCAGTGTCTACGGGAGTGCACCAACAGCCACTTACGGGTTTACGCTGACCAGTGCCGATAACGAAGATAACGTCGGAAATATCGGCCTTACGGGTTCAATGATTTTGACAGGGGTGCCGACAGCCACCTCGAACGCAGGCAGTTACACCATCAGCTATGGCGGAGGTTTCTCAAGCAGCATCGGATTGACTTTTTCTGCCGGTACCGGGCTGAAATATATCGTTGAGAAGAGAGCAATCAGCATTTCGGCTGATGCCCTCAGTAAAACCTACGGCGACGACGATCAAACACTGACCTGGATGGCTGAAACCCAGGCCGGGAGCCGTGGGCTCATGCCTGGCGATAGCTTCAGCGGAACACTCGGACGAGCGGCGGGCGAGAATAGCGGTGTCTATGCGATCAATCAGGGAACTCTCGGAAACAGCAATTATGCGATCGGCTACAGTGGTAACAACCTGACCATCCATCCGCGCCCGATTACCTTAAGTGCCACAGCAACAGGCAAGATCTATGGTGAAACTGACCCCAAACTCGCGGTTGACATAACCAGCGGAAGCCTGGGAAACGAAACAGTGAGCGATGCACTGAGTGACGTTACCGGTACCCTGACCCGTCAAACCGGCAGTAGTGTCGGCTATTATGACATCGTCCTCGGTTCCGGGAAAAAAACAAGTAACTACGCCGTAACTTTTGAGGCCGGCAACAATGCCTTCTCAATCACCAAACGGCCGATCAACATTACTGCCGACGACAAAAGCAAAACCTACAGTATTACCGATCCTAAGCTGACATGGCTGGCTGAAACAAAAAGCAACGGTCGCGGAATGCTTTCAGGTGACAGTTTCAGCGGCACACTCGGACGAACTGCCGGCGAAAATGTTGGCACCTATGAGATAACGCAAGGCTCACTTGATAATGCTAACTACGCCATTACCCTGGTGGGAGGTGAGTTGACCATCAATCAGCGTCCGATTACCCTGCATGCCACTGTCAAAAACAAGATTTACGGTGAGGAAGATCCAAATCTGGCTGTGAGCATCTCCAGCGGAAGCCTGGGCAGCGTCACCGTCACTGATATGTTAAGCGACGTTACCGGAACTCTGAGACGTCAGAGCGGCAACAGTGTCGGAAGTTATGACATTGCCCTCGGTTCGGGCAGCAAAGCAGGCAACTATGCCATTACCTTTGAGAGCGACAATAATGCGTTTTCGATCAAACCGAGGCCGATTTCCATTGCTGCAGACGACAAAAGCAAGGTCTACGGTGATGCTGATCCAGCTCTGACGTGGCAGGCCAAGGCTCCAGGCACCGGCCGGGGACTCATGCCTGGCGACATCTTCAGCGGCTCACTTGAAAGGGCAGAGGGCGAAAATGCCGGTACCTATCTCATCAATCAAGGAACGCTCGCAAACAGCAATTACACCATCAGCTTCACTGATGCAAACCTGACCATTGACAAACGCATACTCACCCTTTCGGCCATCAAAACATACGACGGCGAAACAAGCCTGACAGGATGTGTGACTCTTGGTAATCTGGCTGGCAGCGAAACGCTGAACTATAGTGGTGCAACATCCAAATACAAGGAGGTCGCCAGCAATGCCACAAACTACATCAATGCCATAACATTGCTGGACGGCAGCGGGATAAAAGAAAACTACAAGCTCCCCACCCTTAATGTCGTCCACGCACCGGTGACCATCGCCCCCCTTTCGGGAGAGTCGGCAACTGATACAAAGAAGAACAATGAAGAAGTTTCCGACACTGTTGGGCTGACAACCGGCACCACCAGCAGGATCTCCGGTGTGCAGCAGGAATCAATGCACGATGACGGCAATGCCCAATTTAACAGGGAATTTGTCAGAAAAACGCTGAGCATCAATGCTGCTCCTGTAATAACAACCCGGGATTTGCCTGAAACAAGCAACGGTGCATGGTCTGAAAACACATCAGCGACACCTGGATTTGTTGCTGCAACAAAAACAGAAGTGCACGAACCTGCAATGGAATTCTTCATTCTGCCGATTCCTCAAGGCACATTCAGGCACAACAATCCAGAAGCCGTTCTCACTCTTGAAGTCCGCCTGGTCAACGGCTCATCACTTCCATCCTGGATGTCATTCGATCCGAAACAGAAGGTCTTAAGCGGTACTCCTCCACGAGAAGCAAAAGGAGAGTATCCGGTAGAACTCATCGCCAAAGACCAGTTTGGCGGAGTAGCCCGGACAGTAGTGCTGGTCAAAGTTGGATAACCGACTTTATAAACTTGAACTTAAGGAGTCCTTTATGTCCAGATCACTGATAGTTCTGATAGTTTTTGTATTCCTTTCACTTTTTACGGCCAATGAGGGATTTTCCGGCGTTCTTCCAGATGCCGGACAGGTTCTCAAGGAAAATACACCACAGAGCACTCTTGTCCCTCAGCAGGCATTGCCTCCTTTTCAGAAACAAGTGACACCTGAAGAGCATGTTCCGAGCGGAGCACGAATAAAGGTTTCAGGCTTTATCTTTACTGGCAATACACTGTTTTCGAGCAACGAACTTGCTGCGTTGATGTCCGGTTCCATAGGAAAAGAGATGACATTTGCCGAACTGGATGCCGCCGCTTCCGCAATCACCATTAAGTACCGGGAAAAAGGGTGTTTTCTGGCATCCGTTTTTTTCCCTCCTCAGTCGATAAAACCAGGTATGCCGCTTATCATTGAGGTGGTTGAAGGCATCCTTGAAAATATTCATATTCAAACAATGCCTGATAAAACAAGAACACCGGCGAGCCTCCTGCAAGGCTATGCCAATCATCTGCATCCGGGTAAACCTGTTGATGACGGATCGCTGACTTCAATGATCATGAAAACCAATGAACTGCCAAATATCTCTTCCCGCATCCTGCTGGAACCAGGCTCAAGACCTGGCACCACAAAAGCAACTTTTGAAGTCACCGAAGGCAAGCCTTACAGCGTTTCACTGGACATGGACAACTATGGAAACGATGCAACCGGAGATAATCGGGCTGGCGGCACCATCGAACTCTTCTCCCCTCTCCATCTCGGCGATCTGTTCAGCACGCATGTACAGACATCAACAACTGGAGAGCTGCAGAATGTCCGTGCGAACTATAGTGTGCCGTTAATGTCGTACGGAACAAAGATTGGATCAGACTATAATTATGTCGCCTATCATCTGGGCGGATCATTCAAAGCATTGAACGCTGGCGGGATTGCCCATGACCTGAGTATTGCCCTTACCCATCCTCTTGTACGCCAGAGAAACCTGATTCTTAATGCTACTGCAGCCGTCGAAGGCAGAGTGCTGGATGACCGTACTGAAAACCCGCAATCCAGAAATCAACGTCGAACTGCATCATGGCAGCTTGGCCTTGCCGGTATACAGATGGATAGAGTTCCGGGGGGTGGCTCCACCTCATTCTCCCTTGGATTGGTTGCCGGGAGTCTGGGTATCACTGATTCAGAAACACTCGCATTGGATCAATCATCAACAGGATTGCACACCAGCGGCAGTTACTCCAAGGTTAACCTGAGTCTTGCAAGAACCCAGACAATCTATCATGGATTATCACTCTATGCCGGCACCTACGGGCAGTGGAGCGATAAAAACCTGAACAGCTCGGAACAGCTCTCCATGGGCGGGCCGGGTGCGATACGTGCATGGCAGATAGGCGAATCCTATGCTGATAAGGGCGTTATCACAACTGCTGAACTGCGCTACCAGTTCGGAGCAATCGGAGAACTCCCCGGCAGAGTGCAGGCATCAGCCTTTGTTGACCATGGTTATGCTCTGCTGCATTCTCACCCTCTCCCCGACAGTGGTACCAACACCAGCAATCTGACCGGTGCCGGCATCGGTGTCAAATGGCTGGACGCAGAGGGCTATACCCTGCAGGCAACCTGTGCATGGAAGGTAAAAGGTGAAACCACTCCCACCAACAGCCCGATTATTTATGTACAGGCAGTAAAACGATTTTAAGCTCGAATTGCGCCATCGTTGAGAGAGCGAAAGCCGACAGCAAGTTCATTCTGACCTCATGGCCATCCTATCTCAAACAAGCCAGCCATTATCAGGTATATCCAGGCCATGTTCCCCCCTTTGCTGTCAAACTTAAATTACCCAACACTATCGAACATCTTCTTCTTCATTTTTCAACATATATTCACCATTGTTTCTTTTCGCTATATTGCCCCTCTGTACTCAAACCGAAAACCCGTACCATCATGGCCATGAACGTTGAAATTAAAAACGGCAAGCTCTGCATCGAGATTGATCTGGAAACGCCTACACCCTCATCTTCAGGCAAAACGCTGGTTGTTGCAAGCACGCATGGCAACACCGTCACATCAGTGATGGTCGAAGGCAAGCCGGTAACCATCGGACTCAACGCCTATATCAAGAAGTAGACAATGCGCCTCTCCAGAATACATTCCGGCCCCGTGCTGGACTTTTTCACCCCGGACTTTGCAACGCAGCTTGAGCTGCCGCTTGCGGGTACTGCCGTCTCCGCCGGCTTCCCATCACCTGCTGAAGAGTACATCGAGATTGCCCTCGACCTGAACAAAGAGCTGATAAAGCACCCCGCAGCGACGTTTTACGCCAGAGTAAAAGGCAGCTCAATGATTGATGCCGGCATTGCAGATGGCGACCTGCTTATTATCGACAAGGCGCTTGAGCCGAAAGACGGGGATATTGCTGTCTGCTTCATTGACGGCGAGTTCACGCTGAAGCGCCTTGCCCTGAAGGAAGACGGCATCTACCTCATGCCTGCCAATGCTGAATTCAAGCCGATCAGGATCACCGAAGAAAATGATTTTCTGGTGTGGGGAATGCTTGCCTATATTGTCCACAAGCCGAGATAACTCCGCATCCGGAGGCTTTTCAAATGTTTGCCCTTGTCGATTGCAATAACTTCTACGCATCCTGCGAGCGCGCCTTCAATCCCGCTCTGCGCCTGCGCCCTGTCGTCGTGCTTTCAAACAATGACGGCTGCATTATCTCCCGCTCGGAAGAGGCCAAAGCGCTCGGCATCCAGATGGGCACGCCAGAGTTCACATGCCGCCTGCTGCTAAAACAGCATGATGTTGCAGTCTTCTCCTCGAACTATGCGCTCTACGGCGATATGTCCTCGCGGGTAATGGCAACGCTGGCCGCTCTTGCCCCTGAAATCGAAGTCTATTCCATCGACGAAGCGTTTCTCGATATGTCGAGCTTCAGCCGCTTCGACCTGCAAGACTATGCCATCCACATGCGCAAGACGGTCCGCAAGCATACCGGCATTCCCGTGAGCGTCGGCATTGCACCAACCAAAACGCTTGCCAAGATTGCCAATCGCATAGCGAAAAAGAATCCGGAGTATCACGGCGTCTGTGTG
>Ga0364878_1018_pt1 | contig 54252 bp, 46 predicted proteins | sample SorcelJu500001C6_5_FD_206932 | JGI IMG/M metagenome (GOLD analysis project Ga0364878, IMG submission 206932) | Enriched cells from Trout Bog Lake Hypolimnion, Wisconsin, USA - BchlTB.July30.5000.01.C6 | ecosystem: Environmental > Aquatic > Freshwater > Lake > Hypolimnion/Profundal zone | place...
GTCTGGATTGAGGTAGAGGTCTATGAAAATGAATTTTCCAATATTCACATCGGCCAGCAGGTTGAAATCCGTTCACAGTCTTTTCCAGAAAAAGTGTTCACTGGCAGACTTTCCTTTATTTATCCTTTTCTCGACCCCAAAACAAGAACCGTCAGGGTACGTGTCGAGATGGCAAATACCGGTACAATGCTGAAGCCCGATATGTTTGTGAATGCCACCATCAAAGTGCCGCTTACTTCGTCAATTGTCGTGCCAGTCACCGCCCTCATGGATACCGGCAAGCGGCAAGTGGTTTGGATAGAAAGCTCACCAGGAATATTCGAAGCACGTGATGTTCACGTTGGGCAGCACATGCACGATAAAGTACAGATTTTGTCTGGCATCAACCCCGGCGATAAGGTTGCGGTTTCTGGAGGATACCTTATTGACTCTGAATCGCAACTGAAATGATAGAGAAAATTATAGAGTATTCAGCCCGTAACCGTATTGTTATACTGATGGTTTTCGGGTTGATCATTTCCTGGGGTATATGGTCAATCTACAAGACACCGTTAGATGCGATTCCCGACCTGTCTGACAACCAGGTAATTGTCTTTACTGACTATAGGGGACGTTCGCCTCAAGTAGTGGAAGATCAGGTTACCTATCCGTTAGCAGTCAACCTCCAGGGTCTTCCGCAGGTTCGTGCCGTACGAGCATCAAGCGCTTTTGGGTTCTCCATGATCTATGTCATTTTCGACGACAAGGCAGACATCTACTGGGCCAGAACCCGCGTTCTTGAGCGATTGAACTATGCGGCTTCACTGTTGCCACAGGGGGTGGTTCCCACACTTGGACCTGACGGCACTGGTGTAGGTCACGTTTTCTGGTACACTATCGAGGGAAAAGGATACGACCTTGAACAACTCAGAACCCTGCAGGACTGGTTTGTGCGCTATCAGCTCAATACAGTGCCAGGAGTTGCCGAAGTGGCCTCTATCGGAGGTTTTGTGAGAGAATATCAGATCGATCTTGACCCGAACAAACTATTGGCCTACAACATCAAGGCTGGAAAAGTGATGGATGCCGTCAAGGCTTCAAACAAAGACGTTGGGGGCAAGCTGATTGAACAGGCTGATGCTGAGTACTTAATTCGGGGAAGTGGCTATGTAAAGACCAAAGCTGATCTTGAAAACATAGTGGTCGGAGCCGACATGCGCGGCATTCCCATTTACCTCAAGAACCTTGGCACGGTTCAGATTGGTGGAGCCATGCGACGAGGCCTGCTGGATATAAACGGCAAAGGAGAGAGTGTCGGCGGCATCGTGGTGATGCGGTATGGCGAAAACACCAAAGATGTCATCGATCGGGTCAAGCTCAAAATCAACGATCTGGAAAAAGGGTTACCGCCAGGAGTTACGATAAAGGTCTCGTATGACCGTTCCGACCTGATCACCAGGGCTATAGAGACACTGAAAAAAAACCTGCTTGACGAATCAATCATTGTCTCTCTGATTATTTTTATTTTCTTGCTCCATTTCCGGAGCGCTCTGGTGATTGTGCTGACATTGCCAATCTCTGTCCTGATCGCTTTTATCACCATGAAGCTCATGGGGGTTACCTCCAATATCATGTCTCTTGGTGGTATTGCTATTGCCATTGGTGTACTGGTTGATGCTGGAGTGATCATGGTAGAGAACTGCTACCGTCACCTTTCAGAAATACCGCCTGAAGAACGCCTCGCAAAACGGCTTGAGGTCGTCATTTCTTCGGCAAAACAGGTCGGACGGGCGATCTTCTTCTCGCTGGCGATTATCGTCCTTTCTTTTGTGCCTGTCTTTATGCTGGAAGGACAAGAGGGCAAGCTTTTCCATCCTCTGGCATTCACCAAGACATTCTCCATGATAGGATCGGCCATGATTGCCATCACGCTTGTGCCGGTGCTGATGTATTACCTGATCCGAGGCAGAATGCGGCCTGAAAGCACCAATCCTGTCTCCACCTTTTTTATCAAGCTCTATTCACCGATTATTCGCTGGGCACTCGTCTGGAAAAAAACCACCATCGCTCTTAACCTTCTTGCTCTTGGTATTGCCGTCCCAATGTTCATGAATCTTGGCTCCGAGTTTATGCCCCCCCTTGATGAAGGCTCATTGCTCTACATGCCGGTAACATTACCCAATATTTCGATTACTGAAGCAAAGCGTCTTATCCAGATAGAGGATACGATTATCAAGAGTGTTCCGGAGGTTGAGCATGTTCTCGGAAAGGTTGGTCGAGCCGAAACGTCCACCGACCCTGCACCAGTCTCCATGTTTGAAAGTATTATCATCCTGAAACCCAAAGAGCAATGGCGGCCAGGAATCAAAAAATCGGACATCGTGGCGGAACTGGACTCTAAACTGCAACAGATCGGTATCCGCAACGGCTGGACCCAGCCAATCATCAACCGTATCAACATGCTTTCCACTGGCGTGCGTACCGATTTGGGTGTCAAGATTTTTGGCAACGACCTGAATGTACTCAAGGATCTGGCGCTTCAGACAGAAACAATTCTCAAACCGATCAACGGTGCAGCCGACGTGGTTGCTGAACGGGTTACCGGCGGCAACTATCTTGACATCAACATCAATCGCGAATCTGCAGCTCGATATGGGGTAAGTGTGGGAGATATTCAGGATGTGATTGAGACCGCCCTTGGGGGTGAAATGCTCTCCACGACTGTTGAAGGACGTAACCGTTTTCCTATCCGCATTCGATATCTACGCGACTACCGCGATAACATCCCGGCAATCGGCCGTATTCTTGTGGGAGGCATGGAAGGAGCCCAGATTCCGCTCTCCATGGTAACCACAATGAAAATTTCCACTGGAGCACCAGAAATCAACAGTGAGGGAGGCCTTCTGCGGTCACTGGTGTATCTGAACGTCCGAGGTCGTGACATGGGAAGCTTTGTTACCGAGGCAAAGCAGGTTCTTGAAAAAAAGCTTAAACTGCCGGCTGGTTACTATGTTGCCTGGTCAGGGCAGTGGGAAAACCAGATCCATGCAAAAGAGCGCCTCCAGGTACTGATACCATTGGGAATGATCATCATTTTTATCCTCCTTTATTTCACGTTCAAGTCAGTGCTGGAAGCCTCCATGGTTATGCTCTCGGTACCTTTTGCACTGGTTGGCGGCGTCTACCTTGTTTCAGCTCTCGGCTATAATCTCTCGGTAGCTGTCTGGGTAGGTTTTATTGCGCTTTATGGCATTGCCGTTGAAACAGGAGTGGTTATGGTCATTTACCTGCATGAGGCGCTGGATAAAAAACTGATCCACGGAACCTGTACCGAACAAGATATCTTCGATGCCGCATTTGAGGGCGCTGTACTTCGCCTCCGCCCTAAACTGATGACCGTCGCTGTAGCCCTTTGGGGCCTGATTCCGATTATGTGGTCGTCCGGTACCGGCGCGGATGTGATGAAACCAATTGCTGCCCCAATGATTGGGGGAATGATTTCATCAGCAATTCATGTTCTTATCATGACACCGGTTATCTTTGTCCTGATGAAAAAACGAGACCTTGAAAAAGGTCGCTTGCGCCATTCGGGAATGAAGCAATAGTTATCAATTCTGTCAATGAGAAAAAAATGGCATTCATGAAAAGAATAATCATAGTCATGGCGACACTCTTGAGTTTTATCGTACTTGCAACATTTTTTGCCACCAGTGTTGCAATTGCACAAACCTTTACTGTCAATTATACAAAAGCAAAAGATATTGTCCCCAAGTCCTTCACCGTGAAAAGAGGTGAGAACGTACGTCTTGAAATCAACGCCACAGATACCGGCACTGGATGCATGAGCAGCATTATGGTTCCTGGTCTCTGGAACAAACCGGAACCTCTGGTAAAAGGCAAAAAGATTGTCATGAAGTTCACGCCACAACATTCCGGTGCCTACAAAATAACCTGCGCCATGGGTGTACCACGCGGCGTAATCAACGTCCTGTAATCAGGTGAACCTTCTATGACAACCCAGACATACCATGTCAAAGGGATGCATTGCGCAAGCTGTGCGGCAATAATCACTAAAAAGCTTTCTGCTGTGGAGGGCATGAAAGAGGTCAATGTCAACCTTGCCACTGAAAAGGCGAAGCTTGAATTTGACAACAACACACTGACAACAGAAGTACTGAACGAAATTATCAACAAATACGGTTATTCACTCGTTGTTGATCAATCAGAAACAGCACAGGGCACTTCGATACCAGATTCCTTCATGATCAGGAAGGAAAAAGAGAGTGAGCTTCGCAAACAACTCAGAAAAGTGCAGTTTACGCTGCCAGTCGCTCTGCTGGTTTTTGTCCTCATGATGTGGGATATCGGTTCAATGTTTTTTAAGGTTATCCCGCACTTGCCACTATCCATGGAGTTTTTCAACATTATCTCCATGGTTATTTCAACCTGGATGGTTTTCCGGGTAGGAGCACCGTTCCTGCACGGCATTGTCATGTTTATAAGGAGCGGGGTTGCGAGCATGGACACGTTGATCGGTATTGGAACACTAACCGCATACCTCTACAGCGCCATCATCACCCTGATTCCACCCGTAAAAGCATTTCTGCAAGCACCAGACTATACCTATTTCGACGTTACGATTGTTGTCATAGGCTTTGTCCTTCTCGGAAAATATCTGGAAGCGCGCTCAAAGATGAAAACCGGTGATGCTATTGAAAAGCTGATTGGCCTGCAGGCAAAATCGGCTCTTGTCCAGAGAGGAGGGGTAGAGATTGAGATGCCTGTTGAGCAGGTGAGACGTGGCGACATCATTATTGTCAAGCCCGGCGAAAAAATCCCAGTTGACGGAACAATAACGACAGGATATTCCTCTCTTGACGAATCAATGGTAACCGGCGAGTCAATGCCGGTCGACAAAAAAACGGGTGACAAGGTCATTGGCGGCACGATCAACAAACAGGGGTCATTCACTTTTATCGCTTCCAGCATAGGCCAAGATACCGTGCTTGCCCGTATCATCAAGATGGTCGAAGAAGCGCAGGGATCGAAAGCGCCCATACAGCAGATTGCAGACAAGGTTGCAGGCATCTTTGTTCCCGTTGTTCTGCTTCTTGCTTTACTCACCATTATCATCTGGCTGACCGTCGGCACCTCATATCTTGGCTTTTCAGCCAGTCTTTCTTACGGCATTATGGGTCTGGTCGGCATTCTGGTCATCGCCTGTCCCTGTGCACTGGGGCTCGCAACACCAACCGCAATCATTGTCGGCATTGGCAAAGGAGCTGAATATGGCATCCTTATACGCAATGCTGAAAGTCTCGAAAAACTCAGTTCCGTCGGCACTGTTGTGTTCGACAAGACAGGCACCATTACCACAGGAACTCCCCAAATCACTGATATCATTGCGTTGGACAATAAAAAAAACGTTGCCTCTCTTCTCCAACTCGCAGCATCACTTGAAAACCGTTCAGAACACCCCCTGGCACGGGCAATTGTCGAAGCCGCCGGAAAACAGCACATTACCCTTGACGACATCAGCGATTTCATGGCTCTTGAAGGTAGTGGCGTCTCGGCCATGATTGCCAATATCCCTGTTGCTGTTCGCAAACCGGTTGAGCTTGAAAAAAATATTCCTGAACTCCAACGACTGCAAAAAGAGGGAAAAACAGTTGTCCTTATTGAGGAAAACGGCATCAAGACAGGGTTAATTGCCCTGGGCGACACCATCAAGGCAGGAGCGCTGGAAGCCATTGCCGCGCTTCACCGCAAAGGGCTCAGGGTTATTATGCTGACCGGAGACAACATCTTCGCTGCAACGTCTATGGCACAACAGGTCGGCATAGACGAAGTCATCGCAGAAGTGCTGCCACATGACAAGGCAAACAAAATCAGGGAGTTGCAGAGAGAGGGCAAAAAGGTTGTGATGGTTGGAGATGGCATCAACGACGCTCCGGCGCTCGCCCAAGCCGATGTCGGTATTGCCATGGCGACAGGAACAGATATCGCCATAGCATCAGCCGGTATTACCCTGCTCAAGGGAGACATTGACAAGGTTGCGCAGGCCATTTCCCTTTCACGCGCCACCATGCGGGTCATCCGCCAGAATCTTTTCTGGGCCTTCATCTACAACATTATTGGCATTCCCCTTGCCGCAGGGATACTCTTTCCGTTGTGGGGTATCTTCCTGAATCCGGTTTTTTCTGGTCTCGCCATGGCTGGCAGCAGTGTTTCAGTGGTCAGCAATTCGCTACGCCTGAAAAGGAAAAAGCTGTAATGTTTCGTGGTGCTACCGTCGAAATGGTTTCATCCCCCCGAAGTGCATCACAAAGCAGAGGTGACAAAGGATCGCAACTGTGATATGCAAGAGAGGCCTTAACATGACTGGAAACCGCATAACAATAGAGACAGCCATGTGGGCAGGTATTATAGCTGCCAATATCCCGACTCTCGACACATCCACAGCCATGACGCTGACTGCTGTCCTTTTTTATCCCTCTCAACCGGCGCCCAGAGATTTGCTCAACAAGATCACGGTCAATGCAGCGACTATGCATGATGCCACGAAGGGAGAGATCACTCTCATGGCTGCAGGTGTAGAGCGCCATGCCATGACGTGCCGTAACCTCAGCAAAACAGGCTGCAAGCTCACCCATCACGGTTATGTCTGGCAGGATGTAGCGAATATCACGCATCCGAATCCTCACCTTGCGATAATCATCCAGAAAACTGATGACACACCGCTCTGTGTATCCTGATAGTTCACCGGCAAGTTGCCTGAACGCCTTTGCATGCCAGGCAGGAGTATAACGATCCGTCAGGACAACAGGATCGTATCGCCACACCACCTTTTCAGGACCAATCAAGCGTGAAAGTTGCCGGAACACCTCCACAATTCTGCTTTTTGCCGCAACACCGGGTTCAAGCGTCGTATCATAAGGCGTGAGCGTAAAAAGAAAATAATAACGATACCCCAACGCATCAATCTCCGGTAAAAAGGAGAGAAAATGTTCAGGATTTTTTGTCCAGAAGACAAATGCATCAACCTTTTCAGAAGAGAGCACAATCCTGCTCACCTGCCTTGCATGCATGGGATTACGCACCAGTACCTCTCCCGCTTTCAGGCGATTCATAAACCACTCACCATAAAAGGCCGGAACATCACTCCGCCTGCTCACACTGATAATCATTCAAACCTTGTCATACAATTTTGCAATGCTGTTTTTTCCCCTGTCAGAAAATGCTCTTGCTGTTATTTTTCATAGTGAAGCTAACCTATTCTCAGACAAGAATATTCTGTCAATGTACCAGTTTAGGCCTGTAACGCAGAAATCCATACATTCCAAAAAATAGCTTTAGAGGCTTACAGGCTTGGACTGTATGTTGGATAATTGGAGATACCATGTACACAGAAAACAGGATTTTTGCAAAAATCGATTTCAGTGAAGAAACACTCGCTGGAGGTGTTTACGAGGATTGTACATTCCGCAACTGCAATTTCAACAGCGTTGACCTTTCTGGGATGACCTTCATCATGTGCACATTTGATGGATGCGATATAAGCCTTGTAAAGCTCAAAAACACCGGCCTGCAGGATGTGAAATTTGTGAATTGCAAAGTACTGGGAGTGCCGTTCAGTGATTGCAGAATGTTTCTCCTGAAGCTGGATTTTGAGAACTGCATGGTAAAGCTCTCGCTCTTTTCCCGAATGAAGCTCAAAAACATATACTTCAAAAAATGCAACCTGCAAGAAGCTGATTTCAGCGAAACCGACTTGAGCGGTGCAATTTTTGAAAACTGCGACCTGCTGCGAACCACCTTCTTTCACTCCAACCTTGAAAAGGCAAATTTCTGTTCAGCTTTCAACTATTCAATTAATCCCGAAGCAAACCGCCTGAGAAAAGCCAGATTTTCAATCTCCGGGATTGCAGGTTTATTGGATACCTATGGCATAAACATCGAGTGAATCAAAACAAGAAAGCCGCAGCAATGCGGCTTTCTTGTCAATAAACTCTGCAAAAAAAGCAGAAGACAAACTAACGCTTAGTGTTCGTCCACCTTTATCCTCATGGAGAAGAAGGAACGGTGTACAAAAACAAGCGAAAGCGCAAAGAATATAGCAGCCAAGGTCAACGCCACCTGTGGGGCCAATTCTATAGCAAGCTCGATGGCAAGAAGACCAAACAGTGTTGTGAACTTGATGATCGGGTTCAGGGCAACAGAAGAGGTATCCTTGAACGGATCTCCAACGGTATCGCCAACAATGGATGCATCATGAAGCGGAGTACCTTTGGCATTGAGTTCCGTTTCAACAATCTTCTTGGCATTGTCCCACGCTCCGCCGGCATTAGCCATAAAGATAGCCTGGTAAAGACCGAAAAGCGCAATGGAAATCAAGTAACCAATGAAGAAGAATGAATCGAGACAAGCAAAAGCAAGCGTCGTAAAGAAAATGGTAAGAAAGAGATTAATCATCCCTTTCTGGGCAAACTTCGTGCAGATCTCAACCACCTTCTTGCTGTCATCAACTGAAGCTTTTTCAGCCCCACTATCAAGTTTGATATTATTTTTGATGAATTCAACAGCATAGTAAGCTCCAGTGGTCACCGCATTCATCGATGCTCCGGTAAACCAGTAGATGATTGCACCACCCATCATTAAACCGAGCAAGAACGGAGGCGACAAAATGGACAGTTTCGCAATTGCTGCCGTGTTGGCAAGTCCGTTGGTCAGGATCATGATAATCGAGAAGATCATCGTGGTTGAACCAACCACAGCAGTACCGATAAGCACCGGTTTGGCTGTTGCCTTAAAGGTGTTGCCTGCACCGTCGTTGGCCTCAAGATACCTTTTTGCATTGGTAAAATCAGGTTGAAAGCCAAACTCGCTCTGAATGTTCTGCTTGATGTTCGGAATCGTCTCGATCAATGATAGTTCATAGACCGATTGTGCGTTGTCTGTAACCGGGCCGTAAGAGTCGACGGCAATAGTAACCGGACCCATACTCAAGAAGCCGAAGGCAACAAGACCGAAGGCAAAGACCGAAGGAGCAAGCATAATAACCTTGTCAAGCCCGACAGTAAGGAGCCCTTGCGTAGCAATCAGCTCTGGAGTCAAACCCAAAGTGCTGATACCAAGAGTACTGAGGCCATAAGCACCCGCCATCAGAGAAACAATGGCAAGACCCATCCAGTAGGCGCTGAAATTACCGGCAACAAGACCTGCAAGAATGTTCAGAGCTGCGCCACCCTCTTTGGAGCACTGGACAACGTTACGGACGTGTGCGCACTCTGTAGAAGTAAAGCGGTTCACCAGTTCAGGAATCAGCGCACCGGCAATGGTTCCACACGTGATAATTGAAGCAAGCTTCCACCACATGGTGCCATCACCAAGTGTTCTGATAAGAAAGTAGGAGGCGATGTAGGTAAGCACAATGGAAACAATGGAGGTAAGCCAGACAAGCGTAATCAATGGTTTTTCAAAGTTCATCTCGTCAGCATTGCTGTACTTCATCTTGGCGAAAGCCGCATTGGTCCAATAAGAAACCGCACTTGCAAGAATCATGACAAGACGCATGGCGAAAATCCAGACAAGCAGCATGATTTGCACTTCAGGGGCCTTGATGGCAAGCAAGATAAAGGAGATAAGAGCAACACCTGTAACACCGTAGGTTTCAAAACCGTCAGCGGTAGGCCCAACCGAGTCGCCAGCATTGTCACCGGCACAGTCGGCAATAACACCGGGGTTGCGGGCATCGTCTTCCTTGATCTTGAAGACAATCTTCATGAGATCAGAACCGATATCAGCAATCTTGGTGAAAATACCACCGGCAATACGAAGCACTGATGCGCCAAGAGACTCACCAATAGCAAACCCGATAAAGCAGGGACCGGCAAAGTCTTTCGGCACAAAAAGAAGAATGCAGAGCATCACGAACAGCTCGATGCTGATGAGCAGCATACCGATACTCATTCCTGCCCTGAGAGGAATAGCATACGTTGGGAACGGTTTTCCTCCAAGGCTTGCAAATGCAGTCCTTGAGTTGGCAAACGTGTTGATCCTCATGCCAAACCAGGCAACCGTGTAGCTTCCGAGGATACCAATAAGACTGGCAACAAGAATAAAAATAACCTTGATAGTCTCGAGGTGTCGAAGCCAGCCGAAATACGCAACAATAATCCCGCCAATAAGCACCCAGAGAACAAGAATGAACTTGCCCTGTGTCACAAGGTATGTTTTACAGGTCGCATAAATCAGCTCGCTGATCTCACGCATAGCACTGTGTACCGGAAGCTGGCGGATACCCATATACTGCACGGCACCAAAAATCATTCCGAACAAGCAGATTGCAAGGCCCCAAAGCAAAAGCGTGTCACCTGGTATTCCACCAAGGAACGATACCGAATGTAAATCCGGCAATACCAAATCGGCCTCACTTGCCTGCGCATTTTGCGCCTGCAGCAACACTCCAAGGCCCCCCAGAACCGATACAGCTCTGGCCCACCATGTTACGTTAAACGGTTTTTTCATTGTTCTTTTTTTTTCACTGTTTTTTCTGACTCAAGAAAAAAATATTGTTAACAGAACAGAGCTCTGCCCACAACAGTAAGCCCCAATTTGCAACTTTTTTCATGAATCTCAATGCCTTTTTGAAGAACTTTTCAAGGAAAATTGAATCGTTTTGATACCAAAAAGTGTGATTTTTTCTGAAGCAAAAGAAACTGTTCTTCTTCATTTTGCCATGCCTCTTGTATATTCTTTCCGTTATTAGTTCCATTTTGAGAAAAAAAGCCTGAAACCTCTCCCCCTATTTTTATCTTTTCATCTATGAAACTTCTTGTCGGTCTTGGGAATCCTGATGCCCACTATGCCGGTACACGGCACAACATCGGTTTTTGTGCTGCCGAAAAAATTGCGGAATCGTTCAAGGCTGGATTCAGTAAAGGAAAAGGGAAATACCTGACGACGAAAATCTCACATAGAGGAGAAACCGTCATCATCATCAAGCCGATGACCTATATGAACCTCTCGGGTCATGCCGTGGTTGCTGCAATGAATTTTCACAAAATCGACCGCAGCGATATTCTTGTTATATGTGATGATCTCAACCTCCCTTCAGGCGCCATACGAATACGCCCGAAAGGATCAGCCGGTGGACAGAATGGCCTGAAACACATTATCGAATGTCTGGGAAGCGAGGACTTCGCCCGCCTGCGGATCGGCATCAGACCCGAGGAGTTGCCTCTCGGCTCCTTTTCATCGTTTGTTCTCGGAAAATTCAGCGAGAGTGAAAAAATGGTTATGGATAAGATACTTCCTGTTTGCAGGGATGCAGCGCTTGATTTTGCAATCAACGGCATAGAACATGCCATGAACCACTACAATAAACCGATCAATTAGCTGGCAGCAAACTGTACAATTGAGTTCTCAGGTGAACTGGGAGGAAAATGTTTTTTCAAAAAACGTATGGCACGAGCATTGAATTCTCTCGGCTGGTCCACATTACAGACATGACCGGAATTTTCAATGACCTCAAGCCATGAATTGGTATGCCTGGTAATGATATGGCGAACAGCGGGCAGAAACATGTGATCTTCATCGCCCATAAGATAGAGGGTAGGAATAGCCGTATCTTTTTCTTCGAAGTATTTTAATAACGGAGTAATTTTGTATGTCAGCGTAAACCAGCGCATAAACTCTTTCTGAGCCACCTTTTTTGCCTCATTGACAAAAAGCAGCCTGGACTTCTTATGGCGTTCGCTGGGCATGATAATCCAGGCAAAAAAGCGGTAGAGCCACATATAGGGAACAACACTCTTGAACATGTTGCCAAGAGCAACAAGAACCTTTGCCCTGACATTGAGTCTTATAATAGCCCCCCCCATAATCATTGATGAGACCCTTTCAGGCGCTATCTCGCTGAGATTGCGGATAAGAATTGTGCCAAGTGATATACCGATGAAATGTGCTTTCTGGATATTCAACGAGTCAAGCACTTCAAGAATATCACGGGTGATATCCTCAAAATCGTAATGACGCACTTCCTTGGGTATGGCCATGCCTTTCGACTTTCCATGTCCTCTGAGATCAACAAGCAAGACATTGAAATGCTGGATGAACTCCTTTATCTGAAGGAACCATATCGAAGAACTACCGCCAGCTCCGTGAACAAACACAACCCAGGGAGCTCCGGCGTCATCCAACTCGTATGTCTTGTAATGAAGCATGGAAGAGAGCAGTTATAAACATTTAGTCTCAATTGTAAACAAAACAACAGCAAAAACCAAAAAGTTACACACCTCCCCGAAAAATACGCACCAGCTCAAACATGGCAATACCTGCCGCAACAGCAACATTCAAGGAATGTTTGGTGCCATACTGAGGAATTTCGAGCACCTCATCACAGCTGTTGAGCACCTCATTGTCAAGACCGTCAACTTCATTACCAACGACAAGGCAAATCGGAAAATCAGAAAAATTCATGGTCGTATAGGGATGACTTCCCGAAGCAATTTCAAGTCCACAGATTTTCACGCCTTGTTGCCGGAACAGTGCAAGAGCCTCCAGCGGATCAGCATGATACTCCCACAAAACGGTCTCTTGCGCCCCCAGTGCTGTTTTTTCAATCTCTTTTCTCGGCGGTGTTGCTGTATATCCTGAAAGAATAATTTTTTCGATGCCGGCGGCATCTGCCGTGCGAAACATTGCACCCACATTCCACATACTGCGTATATTATGGAGCATCAGAAAGAGTGGGTGTTTCGGCGCTGCCGAATAGTGCTCCACACTCAGCCGATTCATTTCAGTACCGTGTAATTTTCTGAACTCCTCCATACTACAGTGAGCGGAGTTTTTCAATGATCCGCTGGTTTTCCGCAACAAGACCAACATTGAATCTCAGACAGTTCTCCATAAGAGGATAACCAGAAACATTTCGAACCAGAATACCTTCATGACGGAGGCTCTGGAAAACGGCACCAGCATCACTGACCCTGATAATCAAAAAATTGGTATCACTCAAAAATGGTTCTACACCATCAATGGCGAGTAGTTCAGCATAGAGCTTATCCCGTTCATGCAGAATATACGATACGGCATCCGTAACCAATGAGTAATTCGCCAGCACCTGTATAAGCGTTATCTCGGCAAGTCTGCTGGAAGCAAATGGAATTTTCGGCTTGGCAAGTTCGGCCATCAACAATGGATTCGCAACAGCAAAACCAATCCGGATACCCGCCAGAGAAAGCGCTTTGGACATGGTGCGAAGCACAACAAGATTGGGCAGTTCATCAATAAGCTCAAGAATGGAGTGCTCCCGTGAAAACTCAATATAGGCTTCATCAACCAGCACAAGAGCGTCAGAAGATTCCACAATCAGACGAACATCATCGAAAGTAAGGGATTGAGAGGTAGGATTATTAGGCGAGGAAATGACAATAACATCAACAGCCTCGTCATGTGCCGTCCTAAGAATTGCATCCGTATCAAAATCAAGGTTTGGACGCATGGGTACCCTGACAATCCGTGACTGCAAGAGCAAGGCTATTTTTTCGTAGAGCGAAAACGAGGGTTCGGGAATAAGTACTTTTCTGCCGGGACCAAGACATGCAAGAAATATTGTATAGAGCATCTCGTTCGATCCGTTACTCATCATCACCGAATCAGGAGAAATACCAAGAAAGTCAGCATAAGCCTGCATCCCGCGGTAAGGCAGAATATCAGGATATCGATTCCAGGGCTCCTTGACAAAATCCCCAATAATTTGCTCTTTAAGCCACATCGGAACATCAAAGGGACTTTCGTTCTGATTCAGCTTTATCTCTGCCTGCTGTCCACCCTCAACCTTGTATGTCGAAATATTCCGTAATGCAGGATTAAGAAGACGCTCTATATCTCTTTTCATAGCAACCCTTTCGTTGTTGAGGTACATCACTTCAACCGGAAGCGATACACCAGATAGATCCATACCCGCAATGTTTTTATTAAAAAAGCATCTTTTTCTGACAATTCATGAAAAAAAATCTGGACAATCCTCATTTTTTTTATACATTAAAACAGGACAAAAAAAATCCAATATAAAGGAGTGAAAATGACAACCATTAAAAAAACACCTCTTGATATTCTCGACGATATCTATAGCCTTGCTTACTGGATGACAGGCAATGAAAGTGTTTCTCAGGAGCTTGTCAAGAAAACCTATAGTAATGCCAGAACGAACACAAAAGAAACGGAGCTGTTGAAGAGATTCAGGAATTGTTATGTTGACCTGTTCGGACAACATGCCGATTTCTGCCTCACTGAAAAAAACTGCCATTTACCTCTTCAGCTCATTGATTCGGTGAAGCAGTGGGCTGCTGATATAAAACTCTCTGTTCTGTTGAGCGAAATATCAGGGCTACAACATCAACAGATATCAGAGATTGTTGAGAAGCCGATGGATACTTTGAGAATATGGCTGCTTTGGGGAAGAAAACTTTTCGTCAATAACAGTATGCTCAAGGCTTCCGCCTGAAGAGGCTCTTCCAAGAGGCCACTGAGAAAAAAGTGGCCTCTTGTTTTACTATCACTATCCACCTCCGTATATTTGACCCGAAAATATTAACTATTTATACCTTTTTCTCCATGATCATTATCACCGGCGGGGCTGGATTTATAGGCAGTGCAATGCTTTGGGAACTCAACCGCAGGGGCGAAGAAAATATCATCATCGTTGATGATCTTGGATCAACAACCACAGAGAAATGGCGCAACCTCTCCGGACTTCGTTGTGCTGATGTTATCCCCAAGGATATTTTTCCCGAACTGCTCGAGAGAGGCGCACTTGAGGGTATTTCGGCTATAATACACATGGGGGCAAACAGTTCGACGACTGAAACCGATGCCGATCACCTGTTGACCAACAATTTCGGCTACTCAAAAAAAATAGCCTCTTTCTGCATGGCGCATCATGCCAGGCTGATCTATGCATCAAGCGCCGCGACCTATGGTGATGGGTCAAACGGATACGGTGATGATATTCAGAGTCTTGACACACTCCGTCCACTCAACATGTATGGTTACTCAAAGCAGTTGTTTGACCGCTGGGCCTTTAAAAACGGCATTCTTGACCATGCTGCAGGCCTGAAATTTTTCAACGTCTACGGCCCGAATGAGTACCACAAAGGAGAGATGAGCAGTGTCGTCTTCAAGGCATTCCATCAGATACGCGAAAAGGGCTCCATAAAACTCTTTCAATCACACAGACCCGACTACAAGGACGGCGAGCAAGTGAGAGATTTTATCTATGTCAGGGATTGCACGAGAATCATGGCATGGCTGCTTGACAACCACGTTACAGGTCTTTTCAACGTCGGCACAGGAACGGCAAGAAGCTTCAAGGAGCTGGCAACAGCAACATTCTCGGCTCTTGAAAAGCAACCGGTTATCGACTACATCCCCATGCCGGAAACCCTGCGCGACAAATACCAGTATTACACCTGTGCAGATATGGCGAAACTACGGATGGCTGGATTCAACGAACCGTTCACCCTGATTGAGGATGGCATACGTGAGTATGTGCAAGAGTACCTCTCATCTGACAATCCATATCTTGACGCCAGAAAAGCTCATTGAATCCGATAACGAATTGCGGGCTTTCTTTCTCTTCTCAAGGTTCTTTCCTTTCATATAATGTAAGCTCTAGAGACGCTCAGGGTTTTTCAGTCTATCTTCCTTTTTTGCTGCTGAGTACATTTCTTGAGAAACTCTTTCTCATCTATGTTCCAGGCTTTTACAACGCCTAAGGCTGTGGCAACATATTTTTTGGTGTAAGGAAGTTTTTCTGTTAATGGGATTACTATGCGCAGTGCTTCTTCGATGCATACCAGTGATTTTTTTTGATCAGGAACTGATTGTAGAAAAAATATTCCCTGGTTAATCAGTGTTGTGGCGACATTAGGCAGATAGGTCTGTGGGTTCGTTCTGGCCAGTTCTCGATAGGTTTTCAACGCTTCCTGATAGCTCTTCTCTGCTTCAGGGTAATTGTTCTTGTGTGCCTGCAAAACCCCAAGATTGTTCAGTGTCATGGCGACATTAGGCAGATAGGTCTGTGGGTTCGTTCTGGCAAGTTCTCGCCTGATCTTCAACGCTTCCTGATAGCTCTTCTCTGCTTCAGGGTAATTGTTCTTGTCTGCCTGCAAAACCCCAAGATTGTTCAGTGTTGTGGCGACATTAGGCAGATAGGTCTGTGGGTTGGTTCTGGCCAGTTCTCGATAGGTTTTCAACGCTTCCTGATAGCTCTTCTTTGCTTCAGGGTAATTGTTCTTGTGTGCCTGCAAATTCCCAAGATTGTTCAGTGTTGTGGCAACATCAGGCAGATAGGTCTGTGGGTTGGCTCTGGCCAGTTCTCGTCTTATCTTCAACGCTTCCTGATAGCTCTTCTCTGCTTCAGGGTAATTGTTCTTGTCTGCCTGCAAAGCCCCAAGATTGTTCAGTGTTGTGGCGACATTAGGCAGATAGGTCTGTGGGTTGGTTCTGGCCAGTTCTCGATAGGTTTTCAACGCTTCCTGATAGCTCTTCTCTGCTTCAGGGTAATTGTTCTTGGCTGCCTGCAAATTCCCAAGATTGTTCAGTGTTGTGGCTCGTTCATCTTTTGTTGACACTATTGCAAGTGCTCTGAGGTATAGTTGTTCTGATTTTTGAAATTCATTGAGAAATTGGTAAAAGTCTGCTCCGCTCAGGCATGTATTCCAGTCAGGCCATAATTCTATGGCCTTGGTAAAGGCTATTTGAGCTTTTTGTGGATTGATAAATTGAGCAACAGTCCCTATGTTGATCTGATCTTGAGCGGCTTTTTTCCGGTATGCATTTTTTTCATACTCTGCCGCTTTTTCAAGCAACTCCATATACTCATCTAATCTGTTATTTGATAAAGCGTTGAGCGCTTTTTCCCTGAAAGGGTTTTTATCTTTTTGTAATTGCGCTACCTGCTTACTCAGTGTTTTAATTAATTCCTCCTTGTTTTTATCATTTTGATACCCTGGTAATTGTTTAGCAATTTTTGCTGCAAGGCTGTCTGGATTAATCGGTTGGTTGCTATTAATCGTTGCCCCAGGAGAACAGGATATCAAAAGGTTTCCGTTTCCCGTTGGTTTATTATCCCCGCATTTACTCAATCCAAATAAAATAAATGGCATAGCAATTGTGCCTATAATCCATTGCCAGGTTTTATCTTTTAACCAGCGAAAATTGGAGTTTTTCATTTTTTTGGATTTTGATAAATGCTATGACCGTGTAGTATTTCCGTTATACTCGATAGTTCTCATCTTGTTGTAAGCCATTTTCAATGTCCGCTTTAGGGACTCACCGATACAGCAATTCAGCACAGTTGGCATAAAGTCTTTGGGGCTCTTTCGTTGTCCTGCTTCATCATGCCGGTTCTCCCGCATCAATATTCAACTGCTTGCAGTATTGATGAGGGCTTTGATGTATTTCCTATTGCTTTCATGCCTCCTTTTGGCACATTAAAATATGACCTTCTTGCCCTTTCCATAAAAAGAGAGCATATTAACCCTGTTGACATTCTTTTGTCTGCACAATCCCGAGATCGACAAGAAACGCCCGCTGTTGAGAGCAGGGAAAGGCACAACATTTGAGCAATTGAGGTATAGGTTGTATCTTTTCCAATCAGTTGACAGCTTTTTACGGATTGAGACGTTCATGTTTGTACCTTACTTTATTAAGCGAGCAAAAAAGGTATACAAATTTGCACGCATGACGTTATACAGTTCATAATCGCGCGGTAAAGCCAACAGGAAATCCAAGAACAATGGCGATGCACAAAGAATGGTGAGAAAGCGCCATTGAGCAATATTTCTGCGTAATATAACCATCAGCACATTTGACCACAGAAAAAACTATTGAAATTCAGGGCATTGAACCTGTCATTCTTTTCGGCCCTTACGATTCTCTCCTTAAAAAAATCAGAAATGAGTTCTCTGACATCCAGATCACCGCACGGGGAACACAGATTATTCTTCGGGGAAACCCCGAAGAGGTGGCGCTGCTTGAACGGATTTTCAGTGAGATGATGTTCCTTGCCAACAAACATGGCGAGGTGCTCGACAATGACCTGAATGCGCTGATCAATCTTGGACTTTCACAGTCACCAGCTCCAAAACCATCCCATAACGGTGACGGGGATATTATTGTGTCGACAGCAGACTATACCGTAAAAGCCAAAACCGACGGCCAGCGTCGAATGGTGGCGGAGGCAAAGAAAAACGATATTGTGTTTGCCATCGGGCCGGCCGGTACTGGAAAAACCTATACCGCGGTCGCCATAGCGGTCGCCGCATGGAAAGCCAAAAGCGTCAAACGAATTGTGCTTGCCAGACCCGCTGTCGAAGCTGGTGAAAGCCTGGGGTTTCTGCCGGGCGATCTTGCCCAGAAAATAGATCCCTATCTTCGTCCCCTGTATGATGCGCTTCAAGACATGCTGACCGCTGAAAAGCTGAAACTCCTTACGGAACAGCGAGTTATCGAGATTGTCCCGCTTGCGTACATGAGAGGCAGGACAATGAACAATTCGTTCATTATTCTCGATGAAGCACAAAATGCATCAAACAAACAGATGAAAATGTGCCTGACAAGACTTGGCCTCAACTCCAAAGCGATCATTACCGGCGATATAACCCAGATTGATCTTCCAAAAGAGTTCGATTCAGGGCTTACCAATTCACCGCAAATCCTGAAAGACATCAAGGGGATAAGCTTTGTCTATCTTGACAAATCAGATGTTGTACGGCACAAGCTTGTCCGTGATATTATCAATGCTTATGAAATTCATGAACAACAATAACCACCACTTTTTTGGTGGAACACTGTATCATGTACGATCTATGAAAAAAGCAGCTATCATCGGCAGAACCTCTACAATGGACTGAAAACCATGCGACTCAAAATAAAGCCCTAACTGAGCCAACGTTTTTTTTGAGCAAAAAAAAAATCTTATATTGACCCCAGTCACCCGAATCGTTCTTTGTGTCTCTTTTTTTACAACTTTTAAGCGAGGAATTTAATATGGCACTTTTCATTACTGACGAATGTACCTACTGCGGAGCCTGTGAGCCAGAATGTCCAGTCACTGCAATTTCTGCCGGCGACGATGTGTATGTCATTGATGCCGGAGCTTGCACCGAATGCGTAGGATATTCTGATGCACCGGCTTGCGTAGCTGTCTGCCCTGCAGAGTGCATTGTTCAGGGATAACAAAAAAACAAAACAATAAAAAAGCGGATGGATTTCTACCTTCCGCTTTTTATTGTTTTGTCACCGGCCCATTTCGGGGCTATTCTTGATTACTCATCATACCTCGTAATCCACAATCCTGCGTTCTTTGCTTGCTTCGCCAATAAAAGGTTTCACTGCTTCATGCTCTGGATGCACCTGATACCCTGCGAGAGCTTGTCGGTTGATAAACTCGCTATACAAGACAACATCGCAAGAACTCTCATTGCGGCTGAAATCAAATCCCACCTCAATAGCTGTCATTCCGGGGATCTTTCCCTTGAGTGCCAACAATTTTTCCTTGATAAGAGAAGCATTGGTTTGCTGATCGTTACCATGCGCGACATCCTTAAGCCGCCACATCACGATATGCTTGATCATTATTGTTGCAGATTTGGTTAGAGTATCCATTGAGCGTATAAGAAATGGCCACTTTCTTTTTGTTTTTCCTTACGACGGGTTTCGATGCTACAAGTTCGTGCTTCCGTAACTTTTTATGACCCTTCAGTTGAGCAATAACTTGTTGTTTCGACTTCCTGCTACCCTTCAGCTGGGCCACCATGTGTTGTTTCGATTTTCTGCTTTCCTTTAATCTGGCAACCATGTGTGGTGTTGACTTCCTGCTGCCCTTGAATTTGGCAAGCATTTGCTTTTTCGACTTATGGCCAACTCTTGCAAAGGATTCAGTTTTTCCGTTTCCATGTTCCTTTAAAACAAGAGGAGCAGAGCGCCCCGAATCATTCCGTGATAGCGCACTGAACGATGCAAAATTGGAGCGATCGGCCATGAATGCCATATCGAACATATTGGCAGCCACATTCCAGCGATCTGTCTTGGCGTTCAGCATCACCAGAAGAATATCCTTATGATCCTTGATAGCTCTTGCAATCAAACACCCGCCAGCCTTGTTTGTAAAACCGGTCTTGATGCCAACCGCATAGGGATATCTATCAAGAAGCTTGTTGTGAGTTCTTAGAGTATATACCTTGTGAGTCACCTGATCCATGAAAACCGCTTTATCAAGACGAGCGACCTGGTCAAACACTGGATTACGCACGGCATATTCCGTCAGGCATAAGAGATCCTCGGCTGTCGTTCTATTGCCAGCATAGATGCCCTTATCAAAACCGGCAGGGTTGGTAAACCAGGAATTTTTCATGCCGATCGTTTTTGCCCTGGAGTTCATGGAAGCAACAAACGATTCAACAGTTCCTGAAAGATATATAGCTATAGCAAATGCCGCATCGTTGCTTGAACTGACCATAGCCGCCTTGACCAGATCAAGAAGCTTGATTTTTTCCCCCTGTATGAAGCCTGCCTTGGAGGGCTCAACCATCGTTGCTTCTTTCGTAATAAGTACATCCTGATCAAGTTTGCCACTTTCAATCGCCATGATGCAGGTCAGTATCTTTGTCAGGCTGGCAGGTGAAACCGATCTATCAATTTCTTTGGCCATCAAAACCGTGGAACAGCTTCTATCTTTAAGGATATAGGAATTGATTGGAACCTGAGACTGTAATGAATCATCTCTTGTTTGAGCTCGCAATGATAACGGGAAAATCATGACCGTAAGAACAAGAAAAGCAACACAGGCCCTCAAGTTTGGCAACATCACAGCAGCGAGCTTCCTGTGTGTACGGAAGGCCTGTTTCCGTGAGCGAGAAATCGCGGATATCAGGATTTGACGTGACATGAGTGGAATAACGGTTCTTTTTTTCAAGCGAGGGTATAACGATGTACCTTATCCTTAATAAAACTAATCTAAAGGAACAAATCGTAACGATGTATACATTTTTTTAAAAAAAGTTGCTGCATAAGGGTAAGTATATCCTCTTTAGCGTTCCGATACGGCAAGTTTAACGGCAAGAGCGATAAACACCGAGGCAGCAATTCTGTTGACAGCTTTCTGTGCAAAGGAAGAGTTGCGAAACCTGTCGCCAAGTCCACCGGCAAAAAAAGTGATGACACCAAACACAAGGAGAGTTGCCATAATAAAAACACCACCAAGTTGAAAAAACTGCCAAATCATGGAGCCATGACGCGGATCGGCAAACTGCGGCAGGAAAGCCATGAAAAAGAATGAAACCTTTGGATTGGTGAGATTCATGACAATCCCTCGCCGGTAGAGGCTTCCTCTGGACAACACTTGAACCTTACCTTGCTGAACCGTTGAAACCGTTGCCCTGAGCGCCTTCCACGCAAGATAGAGAAGATATGCCGCACCCATACATTTCATGATGCTAAAAGCAAGCACCGATGAGCGCACAATAGCTGCGAGTCCAAAAGCAACAGCAATAGTATGCCCGACAAGCCCTGTAGCGAGACCAAGTGTTACATAATAACCAGCCTTTCTGCCATTCTGGGTTGACTGTGCCATAACAAAAAGGTTATCAGGCCCGGGAGAAAGAGCAAGAATGACTGAGGTCGAAAAAAATGCAAGGAGCACGTTGCTGTCAATCATGAAAGCGTCTTGTTGTTATTGTTATCCGTTTTGCCGCAATGAAAAGTCGGCCATTGTTAAAAAAAACACATCACTACTGAAACAAGGAAAAAAGAATGATAACAAGCCAGGCATCCAGCATAAACAAAAAGATACTTCTAAAAAACTATTTCTGAAATGAGCTGCCGGTATCATTATTCCTTATATTCTTTTAAGTTTAGATCCGTTGAACTGTTGATGCACAGATTACAATGCCACTCAGGACATTGTTGACCGTTTTGACAAGTAAGGCAGATTTTTTTTGATGCAATAAAAAAGAGGCCGATTGGTGCTCTTGCTGTTCACAATGCATTCAAAAAATTGGGTTTATTGGACGAAATAGGTTCTTAAAACGGAGAAAAACCATTTTTTTGCAAGTTCAGGCAATAGATGTGTAAGGGATTATTCAAGAATTTCCAGCGACAACATCGTAGCGGACGTCTAAACGCAGGAACGCCCCCTGGTGAGTGCCTCGTTCCACATCACGACAACACTGTTTTGCATCCGCACTCTTTTCTCATGATTATGTATATTGACACTACTTGTTGATTGACTTTTAACCGCAAACCGCATGACATCATGGCAGCCAGAATCCAAAATCTTTACCTTTTCCTTGCCGGTTTATTTGCCATAGCGAGCATTTTTTTTCCGTTCTGGAGCTTCAGCGCCGGGCACCTCTATCTCATCACCGATTTTTCCACTTCAGAGATTGCGGAGATGCAGTATGCTTTTGCGTGCTATGCATGCGGCATTTTTTCATCCCTTACAGCAATCATCTCTCTTTCCACCATTTTACTCTATAAAAACCGAGCATTGCAAAGCAAGTTGATTCTACTGGCGCTCATGCTCTTCATCGCGACTCTTTTCTCCGGGCTTACAGCAGCACACTTCATGAACCAGCACTTCCAACACATTGGCGGTATAATAACACACAAGCCCGAAGCAGGGTTTTTTATAATTCTACCAGAACCCTTGCTTCTTATGCTGGCCCTTAAAGGAGTAAAAACCGATGACAAAATTGCCAATGCATATAAAAGGCTCTGAAGATGCGCATTGTCTGGTCAATCGGTGACCCTCACGGCATCGGGCCGGAAATCATTCTCAAAAGTTTTTTGAAGCTTGAGCACTCCGGCCATGCATTTCTTGTGGCCGGCTCCTATACGGTGATGGATTATTACAGAAACATGCTTGATCTGCCGGTAAAACTGGAACTGATCGACCATGTCTCCGAGATAATTCATGTCCGAGATGGAGTTCTGCCGGTGCTGCGTATCGCTGAACCCAACGCCATCATGCCCGGCCTGATATCGGCCGAAGCCGGACGGATTGCCATAACGGCAATCAACGCCGCTGCTGAACTCTGCAGGGAGGGCGTATGCGATGCTCTCGTCACCGCTCCAATCAACAAGGAGGCCATTGCAATGGCAGGCTGTACGGAGACCGGCCACACAGGAATTCTCGGCAACATATTCGGGATACCTTCACCGACCATGTTGTTTTTTGATTCAGTCTTGGAGCTCAGGGTAGCCCTTGCCACCATTCATGAACCCATCGCAAAGGTACCAGGACTGATCCGCACCATGAACCTTGACGCGTTTCTCTCTGCCCTCGACGAATCACTGAACACTGATTTTGCCCTTGCCTCACCCCGCATAGCGGTGCTCGGCCTTAACCCCCACGCTTCAGACAGCGGTATTATGGGGAACGAAGAACAGGAGATCATCAGTCCCTGCATTGAAAGGCTCTCATCGCGTCTCAGGGTGGAAGGCCCCTTTCCGGCCGATGGCTTTTTCGGTTCTAACAGGTACCGCGACTATGACTGTGTAGTGGCCATGTATCACGACCAGGGGTTGCTTCCCTTCAAGGTGCTTGCCTTCGACACCGGAGTAAATGTCACCCTCGGCCTGCCTATTGTACGAACGTCACCAGATCACGGCACCGGTTTTGACATTGCCGGAAAAGGCATTGCCTCCGAAAGAAGTTGTTATGAAGCGACACTGCTTGCCATAACAATCGCCAACAACAGAAAAAACAAACAGAATAATTACGATGATCTCATTCAGCAACGTTGACCTTGAACTTGATAAAAAACCGATTTTCACCAATCTGAACCTGACCATCCAGCCAGGCGAACTTGTCTACATTGTCGGAAAAAGTGGCAGCGGCAAATCAACACTGCTCAAGTCGCTCTACATGGATATTCGTCCAAAAAAAGGGGAGATCAGGATTGCCGGATTCAGTTCACGCACCATAAAAAAACGGCAGATACCCCTTTTACGCAGAAAACTGGGCATTGTCTTTCAGGATTTTCGCCTTCTCGAAGACCGCAATGTGTACGATAACCTGGCTTTTGTGCTGAAAGTGACCGGCACAAAGGAGAAATTCATCAAAGAGAAGGTGATGCATGCCCTCGAAAGCGTGGGGCTGGAACATGCCGCAAAACTGATGCCTCTGCGCCTTTCAGGAGGAGAACAGCAGAGAATAGCCATTGCCAGAGCGCTGGTGCGTGAACCGCTCGTCATTCTTGCCGACGAGCCAACGGGCAACCTCGACCCAGACACCTCTTTGGAAATCCTCGAATACCTGAAACGGATCAACCAGAAGGGTATTATCGTCATTATCGGCACTCACGACTATGAACTGGTACGACACTCCCCGTTCAGAACCCTGCAAATCAACGGCCAGAATCTTGTGGAGACGACCATGGAACAATCGGCAACAGGCTTCAGGCCGGCTGCGAGCAACAGCCCCGCATAATAACCACTCCCTCCTGGGAACGCCGAGTTCCCAAGAGTTCCCGGGTAGAGGCTCAACGATGTGAAGACATCCTGTTGCCCAGCTTTTTTACCGGTTCATCAAACGAGGCTACCCTCCGATGCGAAATCCCGAAAATCACGAAAAACTCATTCCAGAACAACTGAGCCTCAGTAGACTCCCGAACCGCGCCCACCCACGAACAGGCAAATAGCGGGGTGTTGTCACATATCTCTTTCGGGTTTAACGGCATACAAGGATATTGTTATTCGTGAAGATGCAACTGCTTGACAAACTCTTCAGGGTCAATGCCCCATTTATTGAGAAGTTTGAACGTTAATTCTGCATACTGTTTAGTGACAGGAATTTTCTCCTTCAACGGCCACACAATACGTAACACCTCAGTAGCAACGTCAAGCGACTTCTGCTTGTCAGGCACAGCATCGTGGTAAAACCACCCAACATTAATGAGCGCCCTTGCCTCATCGTGTAAATAGGTCTGTGGGTTCATTTGGGCAAGGTCTCTATATATGCCCAATGCTTCACGGTAGCCCTGCTCCGCTCCGGCATAATCGTGCTGGGCTTTTTGCAAATTCGACAGATTGTTCAGCGTCCCTGCCACGTAGGGCAGATAGGTCTGAGAGTTCGTTTTGGCAAGCTCGCGATAGATGTTCAGCGCTTCACGGTAGCCCTGCTCCGCTCCGGTATAATCGTTCTTGTCTGATTGCAATACCGCAAGATTGTTCAGTGTCATGGCGACATTCGGTAGATAGGTCTGCGGGTTCGTTTGGAGAAGGTCGCGATAAATGCCCAACGCTTCACGGCAGCTCTGCTCCGCTCCGGCATAATCATTCTGGGCTTTTTGCAAATTCGCCAGATTGTTCAGCGTCCCTGCCACGTAGGGCAGATAGGTCTGAGGGTTCGTTTTGGCAAGCTCGCGATAGATGCCCAGCGCTTCACGGTAGCCCTGCTCCGCTCCGGTATAATCGTTCCTGTCTGATTGCAATATCGCAAGATTGTTCAGTGTAATGGCTAACCTCGGCAAATAGATCTGCGGATTCGTTTGGAGAAGGTCGCGATAAATGCCCAACGCTTCACGGCAGCTCTGCTCCGCTCCGGCATCATCGTTCTTGTCTGATTGCAATACCGCAAGATTGTTCAGTGTCATGGCGACATTCGGCAGATAGGTCTGCGGGTGTGTTTTGGCAAGGTCACGATAACGGTTCAGTGCCTTTTCATATAAACCCAAAGCCTTTCCAATCTCACCAAAATACTCGAACACCTTGGCAACAATCGCACAGTTTGCCGGTTTCTCCAGATTAACCGCACCAAAATAGCGATCAATCAGCTCTTGAATCAACTGCACTGTTCCCGGAATTTCAGTATAGACCAACAGTAGATCGAGCACAATCTCATTGGCAATAACCACCGGATCACGCTTCTGTTGCTCTGCCTCATCAAGCTGCTGCTGCAAGAGCTTCATGCGTGCTTCAAGATAGCGGATGTTGTCATTGGAGCGCACCGTCTCCTGCGCCACATAACGGCGAAGAGTGTTATCGGTATCAGTCGTTTCTGGAGCTTGCTCAAAATAGAGATTCGCGCCAACCCGCTGGTTGTAGAGATCTATGGCCTCGTTGCTGATACGCTGCAAGGTGCGAGTGGTGAGCCAAAAGAGTATGGGGATACCGAGCTCGGAAAGCGCCTCTCGGCCAAAATTGAGCTGTACCAGAAGATCGGGATTCTGAAAAAGAGCCGAGTCAAGACCGACAAGAATAAAACCAGCAAGATTGGGAAGGCTTTTCTTCAAGAGACGCAACTGTTCCAGCGGGTGAACAGCCTCATCTCCCTTTTGCCAGGTATGCACATGCAAGGTTTTGCCTTTACCCTGCAAAAGAAATTGCAGTGCGCTGTTAACTTCTCTCTGTACAAGTTCATCATTACACACCGCGAACAGAAAACCACTTCGAGATGTCTTTAAAAAAAAACGCTCGGCAATTTTAAGGTTGTCAGCATACTCATGAGAAGCAGAATCCATTCCGGTCATAACTACGTCTCCAACATCAGCGGCTTGACCTCTTGAGGAAAACGTTCACACAAAATGGTACGAACAACCGGATGCACATCGCACCACCCTTCATCATTATAGCCAAGAATGCAGAGGTTCTGGCGCAAATCAAGCACAGCTTCAGTATTGTCCACCTTTTTTGTTTCGTTTAACGCGAGGGTTTTCAAGGTCTCATAATACTCCGCAACCGAAGTGATAACCTCATTCTTCACCCGTTTTTCGGCAATAGTATTTTCGTAATCGCGGCGAAGCTTGAAAAAGCTCTTGGTATAATCCACTTTCGTTATCACCTCCCGCTCGTTATTCAGGGCGTTATCGGCGGCATTGCGAATCATGCGGAAAAGGTCGCGCAGGCAACCTCCACTGATGTCAATAAAATCATACACCAGCTCAGGAGGTTCAAAGCAGTCGGTTCCTGTCCGACAGGTTATAATCTCATACATGGCTTCACGTCCAAGAAAAGGCTTCCCCTGCTTGTCGTGCACCTTGAGCATCGGCAGTTCAAAATCCTCATCAAAATTACCCTTGATCACTGTCGCCTTTGGATGGTGACGCAGGGAAACAGGGAACGTAAAAATGACATGAGTTTGCAGACTGCCGAGAATATGGCTGTGATTGAAAAACAGCTCTTCAGCCTTCTCAACACTCAATTTGTCGAGGTCTTCAATGATGATAATCAAACCCCTTTTACCACTCTCCGGCAGATGGCTTTTGATTTCACGAATCAAATCATTGCAGTGGCTGATAAAATCTGACAAGCGGGGCTCGATATTTTCAATAATGGTTTTTTTGGTGGAGTAACTCGCATTGGCGGAAGCCCTCATTTTAGCAAAAAAACGGGCGAAAAGCGAGGCACTTACCTTTACTTCTGCACCTGCTTCAAGCAAGGCGTCTCCTGTTAGTTTCGTGATTTTTTCAATCTCAACGGAATGGCTCCATTCGCTGATGCTTGCAAATAATTGCCGGTTAATGCAGATGTTGTGTTTATCAACAACGTCAAAAAGCTTTTCCATAGCAATCACAAAAAGCTCAACATAATTGATATTCACAGGATCAAGGTCCTTAAGCACAGAAAAATTCAGCACAATAAAATCGTCGCTGATGTCACGCTGCAACTTGTTCAATTCGGTACTTTTACCACAACCCCGATAACCGGAAAAAAGAATCTGAAGCTTTCCGGCAGGTTTGCTCAGCAACAGCCGTTTCAGGGAGATCATCGGGTTATCACCCCTGCCTGCAAATGAATCGACGTAAAAGCGTCTCAAATCGTCGCCCTGCAGCGGTTCCGGCGACAAACGGTCATAGATTTCAGCTATGGAGACCATGGCATACTTGTTGGCTGATTCTCAAAAAGTTCAGATGCAGAACAAGTATAAGAAATCAAAACCTTCTTTCAAGACTCAATACCAGAAAAGGGGTGAAGAGCAAGAAACGACGCAGTTACTGATATCATCATGAACCTTGATTCGCCAGGATTCGCTTGATTTCGTGATTCCCTTCGGACGCCGAGTAGTGCGCGCCTCGATACGAGCTTCGCGCTACTCGGCGTCCGAAAATCCAGCACAACACCTCACCTGCCGGTCCCTGAGTAGGCCGAAGGCCGTATCGAAGGGACGACAATCTCTTTTGCCAATTTCGATAACACCAAATCTGCATTATAAATATTTACCATCACCACTTCGTCTCCACTATATTCAATGGTAAATTCCTCTCCGTGAAAGACTTGCTCAGGAATGCCTGAAAAGTTTTTCCGATAAAACAGGATGCTACCTGTTTCTGTATCAATTTTTTTTCTAATCAACTGATATTTAATAACACACCCATCTTCAGGGACTCCCCTTTCAAAACCTTACACATTGCCGTATTAAACTTTGCTAAAACCATCCATCAACCTCAAACTTCCGGACAACGTTATTTTAGGATGTTCTTAATGAATAGTATAAGTAAAAAAAGAACCTCAGTTAAATATGCAGAGGTTCTTTTTTGTTTTTTTTCCTTTGGAGAACTAAACTGTTGGTCTTAAATTGTTAATTGAAAAATAATCTGATAAGCTCAATTAAGAACCTGACAATTTCCGTCAGTAAAACAATCATTTCTACACTCATAGTCAAAGTGAATTAGTTATTGATAAGCTTTTGTGAGTTTAAGGGTTATTGGATACTGAGCAGCAGCGCCAACTGCTGCTTTTTTATTTGTATTTCGAAGAAAATGCTTATTCTCAATTACTTTATGCTCTATATCTTATCGCACGCATAGCGGATTGCGACAAGAAAGTGTTCCCTCTCACGAACACCCTGTTGTCATACCACAATCATCGCACACCTTGCAGGTGCCATTCTGTTTGACGCGCATCGAACCACAGTTTTCACACTGCTCGCCGGTATAGCCCTGAACTTTAGCCTGATATACCTGGCTTTGACGTGTAGCGGCATGTTCCGGCTCAACGTGCACGGCCAGTGATGGCTCAACAACCGGCACATGGCCGTTCTCGCCATTGCTTTCCAGAAGCTCGTCAACGGCCTTGACATGCACAAAATCCTTGCGGCCAAGATAATCGTACCCGATTGAGCGGAAAACATAGTCAAGAATGGAGGTAGAATTCTTGATGGCGTTGTGTCCCTGAACCGCACCAGCAGGTTCAAAGCGGGTAAAGGTAAAACTGTCGACAAGCTCTTCAAGCGGCATGCCATATTGGAGAGCCTTCGAGGCAAGCACGGCAAAACAGTTCAGAAGCCCCTTGAATGAAGCGCCCTCTTTGTACATGTCAATAAACACCTCGCCGAGAGAACCATCTTCGTACTCCCCTGTTCTGAGAAAAACCTTGTGACCACCAACATAGGCTTCGCGGATATACCCCTTCCTCCGTTTCGGCAGCATCCTGCGCTCTGAGCGGTGATAAACACGCTCGACAATCCTCTCCTGAACCTCTTTTGGCCCTTTGGTTTCATCAAGGTTCTCTTCTGTTCCAAGCATGATGACCTCATCGAGATCCTTATAGCTTGAAATATTGAGCGGCTGGGAAAGTTTCGAGCCGTCGCGATAGATCGTGACCGCCTTGACCATCTGCAGCCAGGCAGAGTGATAGACCTCGCCAATTTCTGCAGTCGTGGCTGTCCCTGGCATATTGACAGTTTTTGAAATTGCTCCAGAAATAAAAGGCTGGACCGCCGACATCATGCGAATATGGGCCTCATGCCTGATATAGCGAATCCCTTTCCTGCCACACTTGCTGGCACAGTCGAATACCGGCAAATGCTCAAGCTTAAGGTGAGGTGCCCCCTCAATAGTCATGGAGCCGCACACATAGTCATTGGCCGATTCAGCATCCTGCGCTGTAGCGCCAAGAGCCTGAAGCATGTCAAAATCAGGATCATCAAGCTGTTCATTGGTAAACCCAAGTGAGGCGCAAAAATTCTCACCAAGAATCCACTTGTTAAATGCAAAGCGAATATCAAAAACCGTTTCAAGCTGCAACTCCACAACGTCAATCTTGTCGTCAGTAAAACCACGGGTTTTCAGCCACTGCCGGTTAATCGATGGAGCACCGGCAAGTGTGCCATAACCCTTGCAGTAGTGTTCGATATCATCAATCTGCGCACTGGTATAGCCAAGCCGTTCAAGAGCCTTATGAACCGACTGGTTGACAATCTTGAAATAGCCGCCCCCTGCAAGCTTCTTGAATTTAACAATCGCAAACTCCGGCTCAATACCAGTGGTATCGCAATCCATCACCAGCCCTATGGTTCCTGTCGGAGCAATGACACTGACCTGGGCATTGCGGAAGCCGTATTTCTTGCCCTGCTGAAGCGCATCATCCCAAACCTTTCCTGCTGCCTCAAAAAGCTCTTTGGGGCAGTATTCCGAATCAATCCCGCGCGGCTTGACCGTCAACCCCTCGTACTCCTCTTCCGACACGTTCCGAGCCGCTCTTCGGTGATTGCGTATCACGCGAAGCATCTCTCCGGCATTTGCAGCATACCTGCTGAATGGACCCAAATCATGAGCCATTTCAGCCGAAGTCAAGTACGCCTGACCAGTCATCAGAGCTGATATGGAACCGGCAAGGGCAAGCGCCCTTGGTGAATCATAGGGAATGCCAAGCACCATCAGTACCGTGCCGAGATTGGCAAAACCAAGGCCAAGCGTTCTGAACTCATAACTCAGCCGGGCAATATCTTTTGAAGGAAAATGTGCCATCAGCACCGAAATTTCCAGGACGATAGTCCACAAGCTCGAAGCATGCTGTAATTCCCTGACTTTCATTTTGCCAGACACCTCATCCACAAAATGGATGAGGTTAAGGCTGGCCAGATTGCAGGCTGTATCGTCAAGAAACATGTATTCAGAACAAGGATTGCTCGCATTGATACGCCCGCTCTTCGGGCAGGTATGCCATTCATTGATAGTTGTATCAAACTGCAAACCGGGATCGGCGCACTTCCATGCACTGAGCAGAATCTTTTCCCATAAATCACGCGCCTTGACCACCCTCGCGCTCTTGCCCGTTGTACGCTCGCGAAGATGCCAGATGTCGTCATTCTCCACCGCCTTCATGAACTCATTGGTCACCCTGACGGTATTGTTGGAGTTCTGGCCACCAACCGTCTGGTAAGCTTCCGACTCGTAATTGGAGCTATATTCCGCAAAATCAAGGGTGGTATACCCCTGTTCGACAAGAGCAAGCACGCGAACAATATAGCTCATCGGCACTGCCCTGCTGAGCGCATTTTGTATCAACTTATGCAATCGAGGATTCGCCTTGCGATCAGCACCATTGGCAAGAGCCTCTTCAACAATCGCCTGGAGAAAGCGGGAGCAGATTCTTGAACCGGCCACCAGCGACGCCACCTTATCCTCTTCTTTCGCCTTCCATTCGATAAATTTCTCTACATCGGGATGATCGATATCAACGATCACCATTTTTGCCGCCCGACGTGTTGTCCCGCCCGATTTTATAGCTCCAGCCGCCGAATCAAAAATCTTCAGGAAACTCATCAGGCCTGAAGAGCTTCCACCACCACTCAGCCTTTCCCCACCAGACCGAAGATTGGAGTAATTGGTGCCGGAACCGCTGCCAAATTTGAAGACCCGCGCCTCACGCATCGCCAAATCAAAAATACCACCATCATTGACCAGATCATCATTTACCGACTGGATAAAACAGGCATGAGCCTGTGGTCTGGAATAGGCATCCCCCGACTCCCTCACCTCACCACTTTCCGGATCAACATAAAAATGACCTTGAGCAGGGCCAGTCGTTCCATAGGCAAAATGAAGGCCTGTATTGAACCACTGTGGTGAATTGGGCGCCCCCATCTGCTTGAGAATCATAAACGCCACCTCGTCGTAAAAAGCCTGGGCATCATCGGGTGTATCAAAATAACGGTTTTTTTCACCCCACTCCCGCCAGCATCCAGCCATACGATGAACAACCTGTTTAATCGAATGTTCACTTCCGGTCACCGGCTTACCCTCACTGTCAGTCACCACGCTCCCCTGCTCGTTGCGTAAGGGAACACCTGTTTTGCGGAAGTACTTCTGAGCAAGAATATCAGCGGCAACCTGCGACCACTGCTTTGGTACCTCTACATCGTTCATCTCAAAAACTTTCGATCCATCAGGATTTCTTAACACAGAACTCCTTTGAGTATACTCGAAACGATCGTAAACATTTTCACCGGGGTTGGTGAACAAACGGGAAATTTTCATGAGAAGTCTCCGAAGTCAAACAAGTTTTAACAATCTTCTGAAGCGGTTTGATACGCTTGCCAAGCTTTCTTCCCGAAGCCATACGGCAGCCATAATTCGGCAGGTTTCCTGACTTTCAACGGTTAGCGTTCATGTAAAAAGAAACGCTGCGTCATTCGACAACATCCTTCCCTTCTCTTTCCCCTGAGGAATACTATGGGGCGAACAAAGTGGGTGCTGTCTACCGGATCTGAAAACGCAAACAGAGTTGTCTGCCAAATTCCCTCCCGATACTACCGTTGCACAGTTGCGGGTACAGTGTACGACTTGCACGTACTTCCCTATTATCCAGGCAATGAATACCCGGCACCGAAAAACTTCTCAAGTGTAATGATTTTTTTCCAACGATTCAAAAAAAAGATGACACAACATTCACTCCTCGCTGTTTATTTGAGAGGTATATTTTTGAGTGTTTTCACAAGAAATTCCCAGAATTTCCGGACAGAGGAAATGTTCACCTTTTCATCCGGAGAGTGTGGATAGCGAATGGTCGGGCCAAATGAAATCATGTCGAGGGAGGGATAGAGACCACCTAAAATCCCACATTCCAGACCAGCATGAATAGCCTTCATCTCGGGAACGTTGCCAAACTGCCTGTTATAGAGCCTTTGCATGACCTTAAGGATCGGAGAGTCCAGATTTGGTTTCCAGCCGGGATAACCTTCGTCAAATACTGAGGTAGCTCCTGCTAATTCAAAAGTACTTCTGATCATGACCGCAAGATCATCTTGAGCAGAGGCAACCGAACTTCTGAGCAAGCTCTCTATGGTAATAACACCATGTCCAGATTTTACAATGGCAAGATTATGAGATGTTTCGACGAGGCCATCCATCTCATGGCTCATGCCCATCACACCATTCGGACAGGCATATATGGCGTTCAGAAATTTTACAAAAATTGTCTGATCAATCACCTTCTCGGGTCGCCCTACAGAAACTGCTTCGATTTTCAGGGTTGGCTCAACTACCGAAAGTTCATGTGTTATGATATCGGTCAAATGAGTAAGGCATTCGAGAAATTTCTCCTTTTTTGCGGCCGGAATAGCCACATGGGCAAATGCTTCTCGGGGAATAGCGTTAGGAAGACTTCCACCGTCAATGGAAGCAAGAAGTAGCCCGCACTGCTGATAACCATGATAAAGAATCCGGTTCATGATCTTGTTGGCATTCCCCCGCCCCAAATGAATATCCAGACCGCTGTGGCCCCCCTTCAAACCGGTCACGTTGATCATGAAACCGCTGTAATCACCTGACAAACATTTTTCGTTATAGACGAAGGTCATTCTCCCATTAATACCACCAGCACAGCCGATAAAAAGTTTGCCCTCATCTTCAGAGTCCATGTTCATCAGAATTTCACCCTTGAGAAGAGCAGGTTTCAGTCCTTTGGCTCCTGTCATTCCAGCCTCCTCATTGCTGGTAAAAAGTGCCTCAATCGGGCCATGCGGCATCTCTTCCGATGCAAGCACCGCCATGGCAGCAGCAACGCCTATACCGTTGTCGGCGCCCAAGGTAGTACCGTTTGCCCTCACCCACTCACCATCGACAACAGTTTCTATCGGATCTTTTTCAAAATCATGCAGCTTGCCTGTGTTCTTCTGCGGCACCATATCCAGATGCCCTTGCAAAATCACACACTGACGATTCTCCATGCCGGAGGTGGCAGGCTTCCGGATAATAACATTGCCAACATCATCAACAAAAGTTTCCAACCCAAGGGTTTTGCCGAAATCAGAGATGAATTCCCTGATTTGCTCCTCCTTCCCGGAAGGACGGGGAATTCGGGTCAGACTGTAAAAATGTTTCCACACCGCCGGTGGATTAATCTGTAAAATATCCTTACTCATGACGCATGAACAGTTTTCCTGTTGGTGATATCGAACACAAAATGAATATCTCTTTTTCAGATAGTATAATTTTTAATGATAATCCACGCCAATAACGAAGAAGACAGGATTTTTCACAGATATACTCTAAACAGTTCCAACAATGGAACAGTCATATAACGTAAACGTAGGGTTCTTCGTAGAATTTAATGGGTAAAATGTGATAAAGAAGTAAGCTGACGTATTAAAAATTGTGGAAAAATTAACGACTCATTACCAGCAATTGTTAGGAAAGCTCTGCACAAGCACAGTTTTCAAGGCCTTCGATTGAAATCAGGAAAAAAATGTTTGAAAGAGCACTTGAACTGTGTCAAATATGACTATGTGGAACATCTGTGGATCTATGCCGTTTTTTCCCCTTCATGAGCGTACTTATCCCAGCACAGGCATCAAGAAAGAAAATCCAGCAATTGATTATGGAATCATGCTTCTTGAGGGATTGTGGTGGACTGATGATATGTCGAGCTTTTCCTCTCAAGACAAATCGAACTGGAAGTAGACAGCGATGATTATGCAACCCTCCTTTGCGACTCGAGACATGACCGATCCTGCTCTTCACGAGATAAAGAAAAATAAAGCAGCCATTGGCCGACTGCAATTGAATCCTTTTCAGAAGGGCTGTGCGCTCAAATCATGCAGATTGGCCTGTTTTCTGAAGAAGACCCGACAATTGAAAAGCTACACACCGGTTCATCGATGCCAGCGACCAACCAATGGGACAAACATCATGAAATATACCTTAGCAACATTTGTAGGGGATACCATGTAAAATGGAAAACCATCTTCCGTCAGCCGCTGAAATAACCTTAAACAACTGATTCACTCCATTTTCCCAGGAAATGAACAATCATGCAAATTTTCATGCCGCAGGATGAAAAACATTGTAACGGCGTTACCGCTTTCCAAAACTTTTTTTGTTGCGAAACATTGATAAATACCTTATAATGGACTAAATATATCTTATTTATAATATTTTTTTAACGTGACACTTTAAAAGGGAGAATACCATGGGCGTTTTAGTCGGTCGCAAAGCTCCGGACTTTGATGTTGCTGCAGTTGTCAACGGTTCACAGTTTGTTGATTCATGCAGGCTTTCTGATTTTAGGGGTAAATATGTTGTGTTGTTTTTTTATCCTCTTGATTTCACCTTTGTCTGTCCCACAGAACTTCACGCATTTCAGGCAAAGCTTGAGGAGTTCCGTAAAAGAAATGTGGAGCTGCTTGGCTGTTCAGTGGATTCCAAGTTTTCTCATTATTCATGGCTGCGCACTCCAAGAAACCAGGGAGGCATTGAAGGTGTTACGTATACATTACTGTCGGATCTCAACAAGACGGTTTCAGCCGATTATGATGTATTGCTTGAAGGTGCGGGGATTGCTCTGAGAGGATTGTTCCTTATCGACAAGGAGGGAATTGTCCGTCACCAGGTAGTGAACGATCTGCCTCTTGGCCGTAATGTGGATGAGGTACTGCGACTCGTTGATGCACTTCAATTTACCGAAGAGTTTGGTGAAGTCTGCCCTGCCAACTGGAACAAGGGTGATAAAGCAATGAAACCGGATGAAGAAGGGCTGAAAGAGTTTTTCAAGGAGACCTGATTTGTTATCCGCTTTCCCCACTCTTTTTCAGAGTGGGGAAATACTGTACTTCGTAATTTTTTAGTACGATTTGGCAAATACAACTTTGCGTTTTGCGGGTTTTCCTGAATAGATACAACGTCCTGGCTCGTCAATGCTGTATTGGGCAATATAGTCAGCCTCTTCTGGAAGTACCCTGATAGTGGCTTTTGTCTCCTCCTTGATTTTTGCTTCGGTTTCTGCAGTGCCGTCCCAATGGGCAATCACAAATCCCTTTTCAACAGCCTTTTTGAACTCTTCATAACTGTGCACCTCAAAGGTATGCTCATGACGAAACTGCAATGCCTTGTCGAACATGCTTTGTTGCATAGTATTCAGGATTTCGCTGATATGCGCAGGCAGGTCATCGTCGAGCGTAACGTCGGTTTTCTCAAGCGTATCGCGGCGCACGGCAATGCAGATCTGCTTTTCCAGATCTCTTGGCCCCAGCTCAATACGGATTGGAATACCCTGCAACTCATATTCTGCGAACTTCCATCCGGGTGAGTTCTGTTCGCTGCTGTCAACAAAAGTGGAAATACCATTTTTATTCAATATATCGGCAATTGCATTCGCCCGTTCAATAACAGAGGCTTTGTCGCCCCTGAGAATTGGGATAATGACCACTTGGCGTGTAGCAAGTTTTGGGGGAAGTACCAAGCCGCGATCGTCCGAGTGAGCCATAATAAGGGCACCGATCAACCTTGTTGAAACTCCCCAGCTTGTGGCCCAGACGTAGTCAAGTGTACTCTCCTTTGTCTGGAACTGGCAGTCAAATGCTTTAGCAAAATTCTGCCCAAGATTATGCGAGGTGCCGGCCTGGAGCGCTTTGGTATCCTGCATCATTGCCTCTATACAGTAGGTTTCAACCGCTCCAGCAAACTTTTCGCTGTCGCTCTTTTTTCCCATAATGACCGGCATTGCCATATATTCCTCGGCAAAGGTCTTGTAGACCTTGATCATGCGAAGCACTTCCTCCTGTGATTCTTCAGGGGTCTCATGGGCTGTATGGCCCTCTTGCCAGAGAAATTCAGTTGTTCTCAGAAAAAGGCGGGTTCTCATCTCCCAGCGCACAACATTTGCCCACTGGTTGATCAGAATAGGTAGGTCGCGGTAGGACTGGATCCACTTTTTATAGGAAGACCAGATAATTGTTTCTGAGGTCGGTCGAACATAAAGCTTTTCAGTAAGTTCCTGACCTCCGCCGTGGGTGACAACAGCGCACTCAGGGGCAAAGCCTTCAATATGTTCAGCCTCTTTTGCAATAAAGCTTTCAGGAATAAAAAGCGGAAAGTAGGCGTTGACATGGCCTGTCTCCTTGAACATATCATCAAGAGCTGCCTGCATTTTTTCCCAGATGGCATAGCCATTCGGACGTATGACCATGCAACCTTTGACGTCAGAATAATCAGCGAGTTTCGCAAAGCGTACAAGGTCGATGTACCATTGAGAATAGTCCTCACCTCGGGAAGTGATCTTATCTGCCACGTTACTGGTAAATGATTGTTTTTAGTATAAAAGATCTATTTTTATAATGGGTTACAGCTTATCCATGACAATAAACTCACAGAACAGCAGAAAACCCACACATGAACATACAAAAAAGCTTCTTAGCCCCCTAAAAAGCCCGATAAAAAATTATACTACTGTGAGATGCAATAAACCTTTATAAGAAGATGAAAAGAAGCGAATAGACTGCAGAGAAAAGCATGGGATCTTGCAGGAAATAAAACAACAGTTATCACCACAACACACCAAAAACACCGCCGTGATAGCAAAACATGATAACGGTGAAAAACAATAACCTAAAAACACAAAAATTCCTATCCTGACATAAGTAGAAAGAAGGGCACTATTGAGATGCAAGATAGTTCATCATACGAGAGAGCTGGTCCACAAAGGCGTCAGGCTTTACTATGAGAATACCAGAATAAGGATGATCAAGCGCAAAAATCAAGAAAAGAACAAGGATAATCACTCCCGAAAGCGAAGCCACCATACAGGCGTGCGCCCAAAGGTTCTCGGTACCAAAAAGAAAACTGAACCCTATAGTTATGACTGCTCCAAAAAGCATTATACTCCACATTAAGCCAGGGATGCAATCCTTGCCTGCCTCGATTCTATGATTGCGTGCGTTATAGAAGTTATTAAGCCTGGTTACAACTTCCTGATACCAAATTTTTTGGTAATCATTTGCTGGCTTAATCTGTACAATCAAAGAAAAAACTCGGCGAATCGATTTCAGCGCCTTTTCACTTACTTTTCCTTCACTCATCAATGGCCATTCATCCTTAATCACAAGATTGGCATAGTTTACAATTTCCTTCTGGATTAATGATTTCTGAGGCTCATCGAACACTTGAATATCCCGGAGGACCGATGCCATACACTGAACCTCGTCCTGAACTTTGGCATCGGTCGACCGAAACATTTCCCATTCAACAATGACAACAAATGCCAGCAACACAGCATAAATAACTCCGACGACCGCGTAAATAAACCCCGCGACATCATTATGCTTAGCCAGCAATTCATGTCCAACCTTGCTCCTAAAAATAATAAGGCATAACACCGATATACCCATGACTATAAGAGTCACAAACACAACAAGCAAGGCCTCTGTCATAATTGAGTAATGGTAATGAGTTGCTTACAATCTACATTTTCGACTTATCGAAAACATCAAGCAAAATAACCTCCTCCAACAACTCCTCACGATCAAACATTTTCTGTACCTCCTCATTTGCACCACAAACATAGACATTGCAATCAATGCTCATTTTCTGCTTTTCGAAGATAATGGTACGTACTGCTTCTGCATTGATTGATTGAAGTCCAGACATAACAAAAGCAAGCTTGGTTGGATTACCAGAGGCAATTTCTGCAAGCTTTTTACGGAATGAGTGAATAGCCAGATGGTCCAGATCGCCCTCAAGTGCTACCTTGACAACATCACCGTCCTGATCAACAGTCATATCGAAGTGTTCAACGCTGCCAACAGGCACAAGTCGAACCTGAACCTTTACACGATTTTGTGCTTCGGGAAGTTTTACGGTAAGATTATCAGCATCAAAATCAACGTGCTCTTTACCATCAATCCAGACAGCTTCAATCCTCACACTTCCTGCCGGCAATATATCAGGCGACACACGAAGGATATTGTCCTTAAACGCATTGGGATATGGTTTAAAATAGAAATCCATGTGCTGCTTGGTAATCAGCAAATTAGTATAGACAGCAGAAAGATATGCCAGCTCAAAAGAGTGATAGCCACTCATGCTGTGACTGCCTTTAAGCCTTTCTGTGCCAAGCAGGTAAGGAAGTCCACTTGCCAATACATTAAAATAAATACCACCACTATCCTGATCGAGAAACCATGCATTATAGAAGGCGCTTGATTCTCTGGCATGCTTGAGATATTCTGGTTGTCCTGTTGTTCCAAAAAGAATGAGATAGGCAAGTATTCCCTGCTCCTGCTGCCACCAAGCCTTACGGTCATGCCATGCATACCGGTGAAATTTCTGGTCAGTATCCAACACTCTCTCAACAACATCATACCATCCTCCACGTTGCCGGTCACAGCCGTGTTCAGGCATAAGCGAAGCAATCTTGTGGGCAAAATCCATGTACGTTTTACTCTTTGTTTCGTCAAGACCCGTTATGCTGTTGATCCGTGTCAAGTTCCATGCAATTTTCAGATTATGACCTACAACACCTCTGTTCTGTTGCCATCCATGCGTTGAATCGTGCGCCCAATCTTCATGGAACTTTTCCTGTACAAAAGCACTGTGGTCATAGTCTGGAAAATGCTCAGCGATAGTATCAGCCGTGTAGACAAGCATCTTTTTCAGACGTTCGTCACCTGTAGCAAGATAGGCATTAATAAGATAGGCTGGAGCATGGTCTCCAACACTATTCCAGTTTTTGCGTGCGCGATTATCATTCAGAGATTCTGCCCTTGGATCAAATGTCACTGGATCGATATGTGAGAAGTAGCCACCAAGTTTCCGGTCAAGGAAGTACTTGTCGAAAAGATTGAGAGTCATCTCGATATCTTGAGCAATCTCAGGATCACCGGTTATACGGTACGTTTGGGTAGGACCCGCCAAAGCATAAATCTGCTCGTATGCTGGTATAGCATCATAATCATCCCCAAATTCTGAAGCAAATATTTTGCGTTCATGACTTCCCTTGACGTCAATTGCGTGATACCAATACGTGATATTTTCACTAGTATCCTTGCACCGCATATGATCACGAAGATATTTGGTGCCTTTTTCTGCACCTTCAAGATATCGATCATCACCAGTCATCAGGTATGCTGAAGCAAAACCGTAGACAAGACGGGAAATAGTGTCTGTTTCCTGACGATAATTGCTGGTTTGCTCTCCCTCCAGAGAAAGATTGGTTCTGTACTTGCTGTAATCAACATCCCCATTACCAAACTGGGCCTTCAGATAAAAATCGCCAAGTTGCCGAACCTGCCTGATCCACCAGTCCTGCTTTTCAAAACGGAACTCATTTTCATCTCGCCCAAGAAACACAATATGTTTTGCCTCAAATTTCACTTCATTTTCAGGAAAGAACACTCCATAGACATAAAGAAATCTGTCACGACCAAGCATATCCTTGATCTGCCCTGTGCAATCCATAAATGCTTCGCCCAAGTTCCTGACCATTTCAGCATAGGTGTTGGAAGTCAGTTTAACCTCAAAATTCCTTCCATCTGAAGTATCAAGACTAAAAATCTGCTTATCCCAATCGAAATGGGTTACATATCCCTGAATCGTATCGGAAAATGTAAACTCCAATTTGTTTTTTTCCATTGTTCACCTCGCTTTTGAAACTAAAATTACGGAAGTATGGGCTTTAACATTGTAACTCTTTTCGACGACATAACTTGCCTTTCGAATATCACCTATATCCTGGGGTGACGGCAACGATGTATCAGCAAAACGCAACCACTCAAAACAGTCTATTTGTGGAATTTCAAAATCAAGATCTTGCATATTCATATTGAGCATAACATGGATATCCGGCTCATGTTCAACAAAAGATGCGATGGTGAACGCCATAACCCTGCATTCCGGATCATTCCAACCCGGTGCAAGTAACTTACAGCCATGCCATTCGATATCACGCATACCCCTGCTATTGAATGATTGGCCATCATAAAAGCGGTTGCGCCTCAAGGAAGAAACTGATCTGCGAAGATTGATCATTCCAGTGAAAAAATGCAGGAGATCATTATTTTTCTCAGTCAATTGCCAGTCGAACCAATTGAGCTTGTTATCCTGACAATAGGTATTGTTATTGCCTTGTTGCGTGCGTCCGAATTCATCACCACCAAGGATCATGGGAACACCTTGGGAAAGCATAAGAATTGAGATAAAATTCTTTATTTCACGCTTCCTGAACTCGTTTATGCCAACATCGTCAGTCATGCCCTCAACACCATGGTTCCAACTGGCGTTGTCATCATTTCCATCCCGATTATCCTCACCGTTTGCCATGTTGTGTTTTACATTGTACGACACCAGGTCCATCATTGTAAATCCATCATGGCAGGTAATAAAGTTGATGGAATTCATGGGAGTATGCCGAGAATGCTGATAGATATCGCTTGAGCCGGCAACCCTTGAGGCTACTGCACTAGCGAGCCCTCCATTACCTTTAACAAAATTGCGAATATCATCCCGGTAACGCCCATTCCATTCTGCCCATCGATAGCCGGGAAAAGAACCGATCTGATAAACTCCAGCAGCATCCCAAGCCTCGGCAATAAGTTTGGTGTTAGCAAATGTATCCATCAGCTCAAGATTCCAAATTACCGGAGCATGTGCAAGTGGACGACCATCTTCACCACGACTCAACACCGAACCCTCATCGAAGCGGAAGCCATCAACATGCATCACGTTGACCCAAAATTCAAGACAGTCCGTGATAAATTTTTCAACAATTGGATGATTACAATTAACGGTATTACCACAGCCGGTATAATCCATGTAATACTTTTTATCACCATCAACCAGATGGTAATAAATAGCATTATCTATCGCCTTAAAACAGAGCACCGGGCCCTGGTGGTTACCTTCGTCTGTGTGATTAAAAACAACATCCAGGATAACTTCAATGCCAGCTTTATGCAAAGCTTTAACCATATCACGGAATTCATTGAGATGGTCTCCCTCTTGTGGCTTACAGCAGTACCGCCCTACAGGCGCAAAAAAGCCTACCGTGCTATAACCCCAATAATTTGTAAGCTTGGTACCATCAGGCATGGTTTTCAGTACCTGCTTCGTATCAAACTCAAAAACTGGAAGAAGTTCCACTGCTGTCACTCCAAGCTTTTTGAGGTAAGGAATCTTCTCGATAACTCCACGAAAGGTTCCGGAATGCTTGACGCCGCTGGAATCATCTTTGGTAAATCCGCGTACATGCATTTCATAAATAACACTGTCCTTCATAGGGGTATTCAGCGGCTTATCCCCCTCCCAGTCATACTTGTTCTCATCAATGACCACGCTACGCATCGACGATATGATATTGTCTCTATCATTACAAGCTTCTCCCCGATCATACAGTTCATCGGTATTCCCTCGAGCATAAGGGTCTATGACAACCTTGTTTCTGTTGAACAAATGACCCTGATCAGGTGCATAAATTCCATCAATTCGATAGGCATAATGAGTTCCCGCCCCTATACCCCTTACATAGACATGCCAGAAATGAAATGTGCGATTAATATTGGGATCCAATTTAACCGTCATAAATGGATGAATATCATTGTGCTTGTCGAACAGGCACAACTCTACACCTGTTGCATTTTCAGAAAAAACTGAAAAGTTAACTCCGTTGGCATCAGGTGTAGAACCAAGAGGATGTGCAATCCCCCTTTCAACAACAATATTTCTTTTTTGTGCCATATCATGCTCCGGTTAAATCATCTTGGTAACCCTGGCTTATTTCAATGATGTTCCCATCAGGGTCTTTAACCCATACAGATTTCCAGTTCGGAATAAAACTGCTGAAATCAAGAGGCCCTAAAGAAATATCAAGTTCACCGTCAAACTTTGCAATAAATGCATCAAGACTGTCGACCTGGAAAGCAATGTGCCGCCAACCGGGATAATTCTGTCCATCTTTATCTGGCTGGGGAATCGGTCTTGGGGATTCTGACTTGAAAAGCTCAAGATAAAAATCACCGCATTTGACAAAAAGAATAGCATTATCGCCACCAAGCGGGATATATCTTGCTCTTGTAAAATCAAAATACTTGCTATAAAATTGCTCGGTTTTCTCCAGATCAGAGCACGAAAGTGCCACATGAACAAATTTCATGATAGATCGCTTTAATTTAATTGGGGATCAAATCAATAATCTTTCTTACAAAGAGATGGCAATGTCCACCCGTTCTCGCTGTAACCAAATCATTATCAACAACAACATCCTGGTCAACAAAGTCGACCCCATAAGCCTTGGCATCACCATAGAGATTATTGTGACAGACGATTTTACGGCCGGCAATAACTTCTCTTACCGGTGCCATGAGCCATAAACCATGACAGATAATCCCCTTGATGATCTGTTTATTTCCAAACGCTCGTTTCATGAAAGCCGAGGCAGGTGGAACCTTCTTGAGATCTTCGGTATAACGGAGTCTGTCGGAAACCATACCTGCAGGGACAATGACTGCAGAAAATGTTGAAAGTTCTTCATCACCGATCCCTTCAAAGCTTCCAGATACCTCCAGTGGAATATGATACTCATGACCTTTAAACGTCAATGAAGGTTGTCCCCAAAGTCTCGTCAGGAGGCGCAAATCTGCACCTTCTTCAAGAAATCGGCGTTGATAATAGAAGATTTCAGGCTCATAGAAATCGCTCTCCATGAGAATTGCGATTTTTTTATCCTTAAGTTTCATGAATCATCTTCCTTTCAAAAAAGTGTTATAGAGAAGACTGCAACGTATCTAAACCGATATTACTGCCCACATCGAACACCCACCAAATGTGGATGTGTATCTCCCTCAAGAACCAGATCAATCAAGAAAGGTTTGTCATCGGCAAGCATCCTGGCAATTGCTCCCGCAATATCCTTAACTGCTTCAACCCTTACTGCATCGACACCCATAGACTGGGCCAATAGATCAAATCTTGTTTCAGGAACCGATAAATCGAATGGTAGGGGCATATCACGATTGATGATTTGCTGTTCTTTCCAGTACTCCTTGATATTCACCTGCAGCAAACGATAAGAACCATTATTGCATACAATAAACTTGGCACCAATATTATGCCTTTTAGCAGAAGAAAGTGCCTGGATGGTGTACATGGATCCTCCATCACCTGAAAAACCCAGAACAACTTTATTCGGGTTGGCAAGTTTCAGGCCTATAGCACCAGGGAACCCAACACCAAGAGAGCCGCCTCGAGTACTAAAATATGAGCCAATGTTTCTGGGTGGAAAATATCTTGTCAGCGCCGGGCTATTGGTAAGGGCTTCATCAAAAATAACAGCATCTTCCGGAAGTCTTGGAGCAAGCTCTTCCATAAACCGCGACATAAACATTGGAACAGATTCACGATTCGCATGATCACGCTCAAGCTCAAGAGCCATACGTTTCTGGTTTGCTGCCTGAATTTCACTGACTCTTTTCTCTGCATCCCGACGATACTCAACGCTCATAACCCTTTCAAGCTCTTGCGCCAATGCATTCAGTGTCAGTTTTGGATCTGAAACTGAGCTGTAATCGACCCGATGGTTTTTAGCAATCTCATAGGCATTCAGATCAATATGAAGCACCCGAGCATTGCTGTCATACACAGTACCCAATTCAGGGAATACCTCTGGCAACATATAGGTGCCAACAATCAGCATCACATCCGCTTTTCTGGTTATCGGCAAGCTAACTGATCCAAACATATGCCCGGTTGTTCCGCAATACAGTGGATGTGTTGTATCCATATTAAGATCACCAGCATCGACACCATAAACTTCTGCACCGATAAGCTCAGCCACTCGAGTCAGTTCGTTTTCAGCATGAGAATAGGCGACTCCATCCCCAATAAAAAGTACTGGCTTTGTCGCGCCAAGCAGCTCCTTCGCAAAAAGAGCTATTTTTGCATCAGCAGGTAGGGTCGCAGTATCAGGAATATGAGTCGGAAAAACCTCTTCTTCATTGATTTGGCTCAGAATATCAAGCGGCAAGCAAACGTAAACCGGACCCATCGGAGGCGTTGTGGCAATTTTAATTGCACGACGCACTGTCCGTAAAACAGAATTCCTGTCATAAACAACTGTGGCGTATTTTGTCACAGGCTCCATGATAGCCGTCAGATCAGCAGCCATCTGGGCATCCATATTGAGATACTTGACGCCCGCATCTCCACCAATACAGACAAGAGGAGCATGCCCTCGTTTTGCCTGGTAAAGCGCTCCAACCGCATTACCAATACCTGGACTACTGTGCAATTGAACAAGTGCCGGTTTTTTGGTCGCTCGCGCATATCCGTCAGCCATCATGACAGCAACAGATTCTTGTAAAGAGAGAATGTAACGCAGTTGCGGATAATCTGCGAGAGCATCCAGAAAACCTTGCTCTACAGTACCTGGATTACCGAACATATAGGTAAATCCGTCAGCAAGAAACTGTTCCAGGATCTTTTGATTGCCCGTTTTACCAGCCATATCTTGTGAGCCCATTGTTTAACACCTCCACAAATTTATCCCCCATTTCATAGGAACATTGCAATGAACGTGCTGTTATAAACGGATAATCAACAATGACAGAAGTCTCTTTTCCAAAATTACCATGATACTGGCCATCAGGTCCGACGGCATCGGTCAAAATATATTCAAGAACATACGGTGGTGGCCCCATATTAAAATCAGTGTGAAGAAAACCGGTTCCATCGTGATAATCATATTCTATACAATGCCCAGTCACATGCTTGCCCTTTATAATACTCTTTCTTTCATTGAAATCTCTTGCAAAGACAAGAGCAGCAACGCCATAACAAATTGCTGCAACAGGCTGATTGTTTCTGTAAAATCCCAAAATCAATTCGTGAAGACTCTGATTGTTTACCAAATCAACAATTGGCCCACTTCCGCCAACAAGAAACAATGCATCATATTCACTGGTTAGAAACGCCACAGATTCTTTTACTTTGACATAATATTTCTCAAGTTTCCGCAGAAAATCATCCGCAGAATAATAGGGGCGCTCAGGAATGTAGGATTTAAGAGAAAGGGGAGTTGCTGTGCGATTCAGCTGAATAAAGTTTTTTACATCAGTTTCGTGTTGCTTCGTCGTCACACAAACACCAAGTGGAGGATCGACATATTGAGAATCAAAGCTTGGCGGCAGAGCATCTGCAGCTTTTCCGTTAGGAGTCATAAAATCAACAGTGTAGCCTGCTGCTTCAAGTTTATTCAAGGGACCAACCAATTCGATTCCCCAGTAGCCATATTCAGAGAGAATCGCCAATACTTTTTTCTTTTTCATGAATATACATTTAGGAATTGTTGAACCAATATCGGGGATACTGCTTTACCAATTGTTTACACCATTGAACTTGAATACCAAAAGAATTAGGCAAGAGAGCCATCAGGATACTGCACCATTCCAGCAAAATGAATAGCAATTTTGCCATCACGAAGTACCCAGCTATCTGCAAAACGCATCTTAGCTTCACCATCAGCAGTTTGCATAGTAATCTGTTCAGTAATCATGAGCGTTTGCGGTTCAACAGTCTCTGACCAGAATATGATTTCTGTTTCAAGACCTTGAATACCAAGAATACCCTGCATATGCTCACGCAACCCATCTTTACCTCTATAAACCAGCGGCTTTTTCATAAAGCTGCTAATCAGCAATGCATCATCAGTATATTGATCAAGCAATGCTTCAATATTCTTGTCTAAGATACACTGAATATGAGCTTTATACATCTTCCCCATTGGGGTATCCGGCACATTTTTCATATTATCACCCAAGATTAATTACAGAAATTTCTGAGCAAAAACTGTTGCCTTGCAAGATAATTTATAACTTTGCTGAACCTTCATGGTAATTCAATGCATTCACAACATACTTTACAATCACAGGCTCTCCTGATTGTGACGATCGCTTTACAACCCACGATTGATCGGCATCAAGAACAATTCTTTGACTCTTTGGTGCTGGAGGATTCCAGACACTTGCCTGCCACTCTACGATAAGGTTAACTTCGGCAGATTCCCCCTGGAGGTTTATTTTTACCTCCTTCAGTTGATGAACCTCATCAAAAAAGATTCGAATAACTCTCTCATACCATCCCTCAAACTCAGCCAGCCCATGCAGCGTTGCTTCAGGAAATGTCATTTCAAGGCCATCAGCTCCAAGCAATGGCAAAAAATCTACCAAAGGAGCGTGAACATCAAGCTTTTTGTACCAAATCTTTACAAGATCTGCTACTTCCGATTCAGATAAAGGTTTCGCCATAACAGACTCCAAACATTGTTTACTTGATTTGTTAACCTTCTTGCAAGTGAATAAAGCATCCCCGCAGCAGAGGACTACGGGGAATGGAACCTCAGCGATTACATCACGTTATTCTTGTAGTTATATACTTATAAACCAGTTTGTAAACATCAAAGATGGTACAACAGCGTAAACTGAATGATGTTCGCATTTTTATTGTTTCCAAAAACCCGATCAATACCTCCCTGGCCAGGTCTGGCAAGTCCATAGACAGCCATATAATCGACTTTTGGCGTCGGAGAATATCCAAGAATAACATCCCATTCAGTAGCAAATTTATTGCTTGAGACAGCAGAATTCGTGAATAATTGAGCTGTACTGGGATCATTAAATGTATAATCGTAATAAAAAATCTTCATCCAGCTACCCTGGACAGGAGGCATCAAGGTTAAGTTGACAAAATGAGTATTGAGATTGCTCAAAAGCGTTTCATAGGTTCCGACAACAATTCCCTGATACCAGTATCCAAAACCGCGACTTGTTGAACCATAATAAAGGGGATCCCAAGACTCATCGACACCTGTGGTGCTTGCCTTATCACCAGAAAATGAAGAGTACCGGTAACCGAGTGTTGGATGCCATGGCAAATCAGGCAACGAGTATTTTGCCTCACCAAACCATGCCATAGCATCCCTGACTGGATTACTATTCATGTTCTTCTCGTAATCAATTTCACCTGCCAACTCAAGATTTGGCAATGCTGAAAAAGGATTCCCCCGACCGTGCCATCCAGTAACACTCAACCCGTCACGCATAGGAATAGCTGAGCTGACATCCTTAAAATATGAAAACCCAACCTTACCAAATTTCTTGTCAAAAAGCTCAAGATTTCCACCAACAATGTTATCACTTCCATATCCAACGACAGGGTTACCGCCGTCACTGTCGGACTGCAGATAAAAGAACTCAGCCTGAAATGGCAACGACTTGACACGCACTATTGCTGTATTGTTCCATCCTTGCCGTGGATCGAGCCAATAAATACCTTTCCGCTGGTTCGCCTCATTATCTCCATCAACCAGAACCATACCATCGCCGAGCTGATAATTTTGTTTACCAACACTAAGATCCAAGCCATCCTTATCCAGAAAAGAGATTACATCTCCAGACCTCCAGCCGACATAAAGCTTGTCGATGTTAAGGTATGACATATTTTCCCCGACCATAACTCCGCCTGAAGTATAATCATGATGTTCACCTACCGTCAGTCCCCAACTATCACCACTTCCCTTGGTCATAGAACCAACGGCGCGCACTCCACCATAGATGGTGCCGGAATTTAATGTGTTCCATATCAACGTTGCGCTTGGCGCCAAATAGCCTTCTGACCTCGCAATATCCTTCGGGTAATACGTTACCCCGAACTGTCCCAAGCCAAAATGCGTGTTGTTCATCGACATTGTTGAAAACCCTGCTGTCAGTCCATAATCAATTTGAGGATTATCAGTTCCGGCAGCAGCGGTATTCGGATAACCAGCAGCGGCACACAGACAAAAACCCGTTGTTGCAAGTGTTAAACAGCAGAATTGCAACTTTTTGATGATATGCTTTTTAGAACGCTTCATGTGAATCTCCCTATCTTAATAATTACTTCATTTGAAAAAGAAAGAATGCTGACATGTCCACCATAGACCGAAGTCCATAATCAGGAAATGCTTCTAAAATATTGTCGACAAAATTTATTTCAGTTGAAGTGAGCAGAATGCTTCTTACCGCTTCGAGATGACGAATATTTTCCTGAATGAGAGATGCATCAGCAGGCACACCATGACCAGGAAGAACAACGTCATACGTCTCGCTTTCAAATGTTTTCAACGCCGCTACCCATCCATCAAAGCACAATGTTCCATCAGGAGATCTTTGCCCGACAAAGATATGAACCTTGTTATATAATAAATCCTGGGCAATAAAGGTCTTCTCTTCCGGTAAATCGAGGGCCAGCATAAAAAGATCTTCTGCGGCAACTATTTTAAACAGCCTGAAAACAATTCCATCAATAACAACTTCACTATCCGAAAGTGTTTTATGAGGCAAATAAATGGTGTCGGTAACCAAATCGCCATGCTGGGATCTATGAAAATCGATTGCAATTTGAGCAAAATTTTTAATCTCCTCAATTGTTTCAGGGAAAGCAAAAACATCGACATCCTGAAAATACTCAATACCAAACCAATGATCAGGATGAGCATGTGTCACAAAAACACGATCAATAGGCTTTCCCAAACTGTTTGCATAGTCCCGCAACTCTTTGGCGTATGGTCGCATCAACAGAGCATCAACAATAACCAAGGTATGTGGGGTTTCTATAATGTGAGCATTGACTCTTTCACCATCATCAGGACTTGCGCAGCAATGAAGACGCACATGTTCCCTTTCGATTGTCGTGATAACCAATTTTTTTTCAGGATCCATTGCCTTATTGTTTATAACATCTTATGAATGTCGCCTTGCAAACCAAGAGAAAGGGAACAACAACTCTTATTTTGACAGAACCTCAACCATGGCATTACCAAAAGCAATGCTTGATTCAACTGATTGAGCCGAAACAAAGGGGAAATCAACATGCACAACCGGATTGTTCCTGTTTGCTGATGGTACCGCAATTACTTTTCCTGTATCACCTACCGCATCTTCCACGATAACCTGAAGCGGAAAAGCAAATCCTGGCGTTACAAGATCTGTTCCCGGATTTTCTGGAGAGGCATTATAGAGTGGATACGGTAGATCATCAGTGAAGTCCCACTCTTTTGGATGCGCAACAATGGTTTTGCCAGCAATAATGCTCTTGCCATCCTCTTTTCTGCGAGCCCAAACAAAAGCTCCGACGGCATAACACAAGGCCCCCATAACCTTTCCCTGTTCATAGAAGGCTTCAAGCAGGCGATGTACCCTTGCATTTCCAACCAGATCTAATGGCGAACCTGGTCCACCAACAATAACTATTGCATCATAATCACTTGCCTTTGCATCCGATATCTTTATCGGGCGATCCCATTCGCCAGTGTGTAGTATTTCCAGAATCCGATCAACAACTTCGGGAGGGTTGACATTATACTGCTGGACAGGATCAATAAAAGTTTTATCGACACTCAACTGTAATGGAAGAGGAGTGATTCCTTTTTGTGTCGCAAGGGTCAACGTAAAACCGGCCTTGTTCAGCGCGTCCCATGGCGCTTGAAGCTCTTCACCCCAAAGCCCAAGATTTGATGCAAGTACCAATACTTTTTTCATGGCATGTTCTTTTTTACGTTATAATGACAAATCACCTTGTGCCTGAATAATGGCGTAATATTTTTCCGTTTTTTATATAAAGTGCATCCCAGACTTGGGCGTCACCACCCGTCGTCTTTATCTTGGCTTCCAGACAGATTGAGTCATCAGACATGACAACTTTCTGAAGGGAAATAAAGCCGCGATAAATATTTTTCAGATACATGTCAAATTGCGCTTTCAAAGCATCTTTACCAGCAACGACCTGTCCTTCATCTCCCAACATCAGAAACAACATGGCATCATCATGGTAATCATGCTCTACCAACGCACCAGCGTCACCTTCTGACAAAAGTCTTATGTGATTGTCAAGAAATTCGTTGAAGTCCATAATTATGTACATAAAATGTGAAAAGAGTATATTGCCTGCGCACCCTTCCTCCTTGTCCGGCACTTAGAAGTTATAGGAACCACCGATATAGCATCCCGTGAATTTCACAACAGCAGCACTGCCATAAGCCTGAGGCAGAATAACCTTATTCACGGCCCTGAGACTCTGGTATCCACCAATAATACTAAAATCCTTGATAATAGGCACTTCAGCGCCAATCTTATAGTTCACCAAGTACCGTCCTTCCATTAAGCCGTCATCTTTCATATAACCATGAACCGAGACATCAGGGACATAACCCAACTTATAGGTAAGCGAAAATAAATTATTGACACAGTACTTTCCATTTACCCCAAACTCAACACCATCATACCAGTTCGGCGGCGAAATTGCGGGACTGGCCCACAACCGAAAATATCCAAGCGTAGCTGCTATCGTGCCAACAGGCCCATTGTTAAGAAAAGTATATCCGGCACGAAGATCAACCACTTCCGATGTTTCATGACTCAGCGGATTAAAAAGTGTCGAGTTAGGCGACATGTCAAGACCATTAACAACGGTTTTCGATAAGCCTGTAAGGTAATCAAGTGAAAGCAAATATCTGCCATAATTAACCTCTCCCTGGAGCCCATAGTACTCATTGCTTCTATTTGTATGATCAATGGGAAGTTGACCAAGAGCTTGTAAATACTGCGGCGCGCTAAGCTTTGTTGTGTGGGGCGAAAAGAGTAGTGAAACGCTCCCCTCAACATCTTCTGCTCTCACTCCAGACGATGTCATCAGAGAAGCAGATATGGCGCAGACAAGTGCAATATATTTCTTTTTAATCCGCATAATACTTATCTCCTTTTTGATGATTGAATTCAGGTACAAAGTAAAATCATCCTCTTTTAAATTTAACATTTTAATCATAACAACAAGATTACAAACACCTTTTTTATAATGCACAACAGAAACAAAACCATATTAATACGCCATTATTACAAATAAAATACATTAACAGTAAAATTATTTGATGCTACAATTCACAAGCAACCTTGAAAAACAAGGGATACCGAAATGAAATAACCATATCAATCAATACAGTGATTTTTTATATTTGCTTTTTAAAATACTTTAACAAAGGAGAAGCAACCATGTCCATGACTGTCGAAATTAAAAACAACAAGCTTTGTATTGAAATCGACCTTGAAAAGCCCACACCATCGGCCTCGGGCAAGACACTTGTCGTTGCAAGTACACATGGAAACACGGTCACGACGGCTGAGGTTAACGGAAAACCCATAACCATAGGTCTTAACGCTTATATCAAACCTTAAAGCACCTATGCCTTAATATCTGGCACTATAATGATTGCCATCGGACTATCAGACAGATAGAACATTTCTACAAGCTTCTCCGGGATATTCGATCTCCACGGTTGAGTGATACATGCCGTACTGCTCAACGAGCGTTCTGATCATCTCCTTGAGTTGGATATAGGCGTCAGCATCCAGACGGGTATCCACTTCAAGGTGGGCGGTAAAAACTGTGTGGAGACCGTCAAGCGACCAGATATGCGCATGATGGACTGCATGGATATGCTGTAACGCCTCGATTTCCCTTGTAATAGTTGCAAGATCAAGCTCATTTGGAACTGCCTGAAGAAAGACTGGTAACATTGCTTTCAGATTTTTTACTACACCAGATAATATATAAAGCGTAATGATGACGGCGAGAAGAGGGTCAAGAGAGGGAACATCCCAAAAGTACAGGACAATCGCAACAACAAGCACAGCCACCCATCCGAGCACATCTTCCAGCAAATGCAGTGCGACAACTTTTGCATTCATGCCGTTTTCTCTCGACAGTCTGGCCATGGCAATGCCATTGACCATAACACCGATAACGGCCAGAAAAATCATTCCGCCGGCATCGGAGTGGCGTGGTTCGAGAATACGTGGTATAGCATTGACCAGCACAACAAGTGAACTGGTAAGCAGCACCACTGTACTGATAAGGGCTCCAAAAAGAGAGAATCGTTTGTAACCATAAGAGTAACGTGCGCTGCTTTTGCCGCCGGATATACTCTCAAAATACCATGCTTGAGCAAGGGCAAAAGAATCACCAAGGTCATGGACAGCATTAGCCAGGATTGCCGTACTGCCGGTTAAAATACCACCAACGATTTCAACAAGGGTAAATCCCACATTAAGGAAAAAAGCGGTCTTGATATTTCCAGATGCATGATGGTGATGGTGGTGATCGTGCTCATCATGTGTATGAGAAAATTCTCCTGATGTCTTCCCGCTCATAAGTTGAAGTGTAAGCGTTTTTGTATTGCAATAATTGACATTACGAAAACATGCAAGCACGGTAACTATAAAATTTAATGTATTTTTACCATCAATTGAGAGACAAAAAGAAAAAAAGTAACCCGCGCAACGCACTCATGAGCAAACCTCTTCAATGGATTATCGTTTCAGTGACAGTTATTCTTCTCTGTATTTTCAGCTACGCGTTGGCAGACATTCAGGCTGCATTATGGTTTCATGCACTCAATAACAAGTCCGCTCATGATCTCTTCAGCATCATAACACTCTTTGGCGATTCACTCTGCTATCTCATTATAGGAGTCTTACTTTTTATCGTCTTTCGCAACACAAATCAGTTCAAGGCATATGTTGGCCTTTTCCTTTTCTCTTCTGTTGCCATTTCGGGATTAAGTGCAGACCTTATTAAATATATTGCAGGCAGAACAAGACCGACACTCTACTTCAGTGAGCATCTCTATGGATTTTACTTTTTCCGTATGGAACACGCATGGACATCCTTTCCATCCGGACATTCAGCAACAGCATTCAGTGTCGCGATGTTCCTTGCCACACGTTACCCTCGCTGGCGACTTGCATTTCTGTTTGCAGCTACACTGATCGCTGTCAGCCGTGTTTTTCTTACGCAGCACTATATCAGTGATGTTATTGCTGGTTCTTTTATAGGCATTTTATCGACAGCTTTCCTCTATAATTTTTATTTCAAATCTAAGTTTGATGCAAGTACACCAAAAAAAATCTGAAACAGCCTGGCTTCTCGCAGCACTTGTAATCCTTATTTTTGCAAGTTTCTTTATAGGTCTTGGATCTGCGCCACTCTTTGATGTCGATGAAGGGGCATTTAGTGAGGCAACACGGGAAATGATCGTTAGTAAAAACTACCTGACCACCTACCTGAATGGCGTACCCCGTTTTGATAAACCAATACTGATTTATTGGCTACAGCTTGCTGCTGTCAAGTGTTTCGGGCTCAACGAATTTGCCTTCAGGCTACCCTCTGCACTTGCTGGAACGGTCTGGGC